>ERZ1046148.505-NODE-505-length-23844-cov-5.897221_pt1 | contig 23844 bp, 40 predicted proteins | sample MGYA00383090_ERZ1046148 | MGnify/ENA primary metagenome ERZ1046148 (study PRJEB29581, sample SAMEA5548360) | metagenome | biome: marine; feature: coastal; material: water | depth 25 m | study: Short-term variability in the microbial, nano- and picoplankton... | reverse complement strand
GAATACGCTCCGTCGTTATCGTAAGACGAACCTCCTACATACACGGTGGTTTTTGTCTCCGAGTAGTTATTGATAACTCCTAGAACAATATAATTGTCAGCATCCCCGAAAGGGGTTGTGAAAGTCGAAGCCACAAAGTTTTCAGTGTACCCTGCTTGAAGTTTTAACTTACCCTCATGCACTCCATCTGCTCCTACGTACTTTAAAGCCATGTAGTCTGGGGAGTTTGGAAACTGAAATATAAAATGGTCGTGAGCCTCTTTAGGATTAGGTATCTTAACTTTTAAAAATATACTAAAACTCTGATTAGTAAAGGTTATGTCTCCTAAGAATAAAGTCTCCGCTGTAGCTAAAGCAGCGTATCCTCCAAAGATAAATTCTTTATGTACAGAACTAAACGTAGGATTAGTAAGCCCACTTGAGTTTCCTGTGTGTGGAGAGTGAACTAACTGCTTTGAATCAGAACTTGATGAAGCCCAAGATATAGTGTCATCATCAACCGATATATCTCCTGATACTGCGTCAAAGTATGCGTATAAATTTACAGTGTTTAATGAATCGTGAGCCTCGTAACCTCCAATCATAATAGAAGGCATTAAGATATTGAAAGATGTTTTAACTCCTATCAACTTATCGTTACCTACATCTCTAACCCTCTCTATTTGAACACTCTCCTTATCAAGGCAATAATTACCTTCTCGCTGCTTCATCACCTTATCTAATAGCGTACTAAATAAATGAGTACAAGTATCGTACTGTTCTACATTAGGAGTAGAGGGGTCGTCAACTTGGAGTATATAGCAAGACATTTCGTAATCCTCCCAAGCTTTATTAATGTTGGACACGGATGAGCTTGGTGGCTCGACTATGCACAATGGGTAATTCAAATCATGATGCCCATTAAGCTCACTAATATCTATCATTAAATAAGAATCTAACCCGTAGATAGATGACACTGCGGAGCTAAACGAGAGGTTTATATGGTTTAAAGTAGCGTAACTCATAATTAATTATCTTTTAATTCATTTCGTTTATTTCTGACTCATAATTGCTTTTCGCTGCAATATACGATAAATATTGGAAAATCTCTCCTGTATTAGTATATAAAACACTGTCAATCGGAGTTTTATTAGGCTGATTAAATATTTGAGCCTCCGCCAACTCATATAATGTCTTAAGCCACCCAAAGCCCGCAAAGTTCTTTTTATAAATGGAAGCTCCTTTTCCCGCTCCGCTTTTTCGTGAAGAAGGTATGCTAGACTGTAGATTTGACACTTCTTGGACAAAAAAAAAGAGAAGTCTAATCCTATAGACGCAGGTAGTTCTTCAAATTCTACAGCCAATTTATCTCTATCCTTTCCACTCCAATCCTCTCCGTTGTCTACTATGTGAGCTATTTGGTGAGCTAAATATATAACTGAGTTTTTATCAGTATATCTTTCATTCATTTCAGCTTGTAGAGATTCTACGTACTGACCAAACTTAGTACTTATAGGCAAGCTGTCGGGTACATTATAATTCACCCCTTTAAATGGAAAAAACTTTATCTCTTTAGGTTCGTAAGTCTTAGTTAAAAAGGCTAACCCCTCAACATATTCTTTAACTAAAGCAACATCTAAAGCGTAAACCTCGTTGTCAGGCAGCTTAGAGAAAAGCTCGCAAAGATTAAAATTGAGAGTAACTTCGCTTACTAGTAATTGATTTAGCTCTCCCTCATTATCCTCACTCAATCCCTCAACAAACTCTTGAAAATCAACTATAAGTTTATTGTACTCTGAGAATTGCTTTAGAGTAATGTCGCTCCAAGACTGAGGTTGTGGTATTCCTTTATATTTCTTCATTCCTTTATTTATCTAAACGCTGTTATTCTTTTCCCTTTTCCGTACAAGTCTAATGCAATCTGTAAGCAGTCAACCATATCGTCGTGACGAGCATTAGGAAATTGACTACATTGAGAAAGGAAGTTGTCATTCCACATCCCTTCTAATAAATTAACTCTCCCACCCTCTATTATGCTAACTACGTCTGATATTCTAGCTACCTTATCTTTAGATGGTGGTTTAGACTCTATAATATTTAACCTAGTATTCCTTCTTAAAGTTTGTACTATTGACTTACCGCTAGCTTTAGGTTCTATATAAATCCTTGAACTCCTAGCGTATCCGTTTCTTTCACAAAACAACTGTATGTATTTAACGAGTTCAGGAAACTCTAAATACTTTTCCTCTACAGCTCTAATGTAGTATTCATTTTCGTAAACCGTGTAAGCCAATAATGCCGACGGGTCATTGTTTTCTTTAGATGTATAAGCAGGGTCTACAACGAAGTTCCAAACCAACCTATCATCGGGTAAGCTTCTAGTAATATTAAACCAGTCCTTTTTTATAATACCTCCATCAGCGGGTGCGGGTTGTTGTTGCAACTGCCCTGCGTATTCGTAGCTACCTAATTGGTATTTATAGTCTTGTAATATATTTCTAGAAAACCTAGTACTCCAAAAGAGTTCGTCTTTATAGAATTTAAGGAGTCCTTTAGGACTCAAAATTTTTGAATATTCCGCAGGTATGCAAACGTGTTTGTATCCGTCAGGGTTGTTACGCAAAAGATAGCCACTTAAATCATCTTCGTGTAACCTTTGCATAATAATAATCCTTACGCCCGTTCTAGGGTTGTCTAAACGAGAATATAAGGTTGTGTTATACCAATCGTTAGCGTGAGTCCTTTCAGCTTGTGAGGCGGCTTGTTTTGGAGATATAGGGTCATCGACTATTATAATAGACGCCCCTGCTCCTGTAACAGTACCCCCTACGGATGTTGCTCTACGATTTCCTGTAGAGTCATTTACGTAATGGTGTTTAGTGTTTTGGTCAGGCTTTATAGCGAATAAGTGTCCCCAATTAGATTGAAACCACTCACTTTGTATAACATCCCTAGACTTTGCACTATGCTCAACACTTAATGAAGCAGAGTACGATGCAGTTATGAATCGCATCTTAGGGTCTTTAATCCAACACCAAACAGGAAACAGTATAGTACACATAAGAGACTTAGAAGCCCTAAATGGTACGTTTATAATTAAATCTTTGTCTTTAGGCTTATCTTCTATGATTCTTTCAGCTTCTTTTTGTAGAAGTTGGCAAACATACTTGTGATGCCAATTAATATCCAATTCCACCGCAGGCTCTACCACTTTGAAAGCTTCTTTAAAAAACTCAAAGTAAGATAGCTCACAAAGCTTGCGCTTTAATGCAGCCTTCATAGACTCGGACAACTCCTCTTGCTGTAAAGCATCTTTAGACTTCCTCCCCACCTTAAGCCGTTAAAGTAAATTTAGTCCCATCTGCGTGGGTTATAACCAATTCAGCTTTTTTAGAGCCAGACTTAGGTTTATAATCAAAAGTTAGTTCATCAACTTTATTTGCTAGGTCGCATAAATCGTTAACATCATCCCTTAAATCAGAGATAACATCCTCTAGTATGGGTTGCCTCCCTTCAGTATTCTCTAATCCGCCCATTGTTGATAGGTAGTTAATATCTGTGCCTTTTTCTCGTCTTGAAACTGCCATAATTTACAAATCTTCAAAGTTTATATCCTCAACACTATCTTCACCTTCCCCTAACATTTTTTTAAGGTCTGTAGCCGTAGTGTCTTGGCTTAAATTAATTTCTATTCTATGTGTCTTATCTTCACTTATTTGAGCCGCAAGTAGTTTAGGTGTAACGTAAGGAAGTAATTTAACTATACAATCTATATACTCCTTTGCACTCCTATCTCTAACCTCGGCTAAAGCTGTTTTTATTTCAGAAGTACTACCTTGAAGGGCTAAAGCTATAGTCTCTCTTGTGACTTTAGTAATCTTATTACCTTGCCCTTTCTTCCTTCCTTCAGGATTTCCGCTTTGCCCCTTCTTCCACTTGGAAGATTTTTTATCTTCAGCACTCATACACTACTTTTTTCCTCTATTCCTAGCTCTATTTTTAGATTGAGCTTCTTTTACTAATTTACCTTTTTTAGTGTGAGACATATCTAGCTTATCTCCATTCCCGTAAGTACCCGCCTTTCTGTTGGCTTTGTTAAGTTCCGACCTTTTCTTCCTTTGCTTAGGAGATTTATCGTACTCTTTCTGGTATTCATTCTTCTTTTTCTTAGAGGCAGGGCTCTTAGCGTAATTCTTAGAACTTTTACTCTTTCCTGTCGTCTTCCCTGCGTATCTATTTCGTGCCATAATATTTCGTTTATTCGCAAATGTAAGAAAAAAATTTTTAATTTCCTTGACTTTTACGATTTATTTTTATAACTTCGCCATTGTATATGCGTAGCGTTTGCGAAGCTCTCGAAAAGCAAGGGTGTACTGTATTATTTTCTTAAACTCTCTTTGACTATACCCCCCTCAACACTATAGATTAGTACCTCAACACTATTGAAGGTGTCACAATTTCTGTGTTCTGCATAAAAACATTTTCCTACATATCGACGGTCTTACATATATAGCTTCAGGTATTCCCTTGGGAATCAAGGAGTTAGCTCATTTGGACTATGTATTGAGGTTTCTATATACGTTGTCAAAATAAAGGTATTCACTGCATACTACTGAACATATATAGGTATTGAGATATGTCTATTGGGTGTGCTTTTTTTGTGTTATTTTCAGAGCTTAGAGAAAGGAGGATGAGACCCAATTTAAGGCTATTTTTAAGCCCATACAGCCACATTCACCTCAAACCGATATACACATAAACCCCCTCAGAATATCGTGCCGTCAATCGCTTATTTTGAAAATCACCAAACGCAACTCAGTTGCAAAAGACCTATTTCGCATTTTAAAGCCCTGTAATGAATCCTATCAAAAATAAGATGTACAGACAAGCGAAGTGTTGAGATGTACTCTTAAACGATAATTCGCTGATACTCAATTACATACACTTTCCTCTATACTTTGATAACTCGTTGATATTCAGTCAGTTACAAAGTTAACAATTACTTAACATTAATTAACATTAACTTAACATTGGAATCAAATAATCGTTGTATATTAGCAGTATGCAAAATGGGAGAAATAGTTCACTCATCGCATTGTACTACTTAGATATGAATACTACTGACATTAACAAATTACAGGCAGAGTTAAAGGCGTTGAAAAATGCAATCGCAAACGCAAAAGTGAAAGCTGAGAAAGTTGAAAAGCAACAAGAAGCGAAGCTTCAGAAAATTGTTGGGGGTGTTTATAAGACCCTAAGAACTCAGCTTTTGGATGACGCTAAAATTGACTCCGAAAATTGCGTTAAAATTTCCTTCACTATCGACCTGGCTGGGAATAAGTTCAAGGAAACGACCTTTAAAAAGGTGCTTCGCTCGAAGTTAGTTGAGAAAGCGAAAGCAGTCAAAGTACAAAGTTCTGATGCTGTGAGCGTTAAAAAAAGAGGTTTCAAAAAAGGTGAAGTGAAGTTACAAGGATAGCAAGATATTTAACTATCTAAATGGGTGAGGTTCAAATCCTCCCCATTTTTTCGACGCCACATTCACATTCACGAATAACACTAACACTTAAATTCGTAGGGGTAATTTTAACAATTAAACTTTGAGCAAATGACGACTGAACAAAAAATTAAATTTCTGAAAAAAGAAATCGAATCGTACATAAACGAGCCAACCGATTGTACTTTAACTAAAATTTATAAGTACAACGAAATCTCAATGATGAGGGGAGAAATTAAGAAACTAATTAACTTAAAAAACTAAAAGCTATGGGGGCTATTATAACTATCGCAGTTTACGCAATATCATCTTTATTGGTTGTTTATTGCAACGTTCAAATCTTCGGGTACTTATTGGAAGCGAAGAAAGAAAGAGAGAGGAATGAAAAAATTTGCACACCATTTAACTCGACTATTAATGAGTACGAATCTAAAAAAAACATAAAATGAAGGTAGAAGAATTAATTAAGTATTTAGAAACAATTAATCCAAAATTGGATGTAGTTGTTTGGGCTGAAATGTCTGGGGATAACTTTGAAATAAAAGATATTTCGGAAGATTCATTTAACGAAGAGGAAGTGGTTATACGAATATAAAACCACATTCCCTTAACTGGTGCGTTCGTCTAATGGTGTCGGGGTTTATCCTCGCAGGACAGGTTGATTTCATCTTCCAAATGTTGGTTCGAATCCAACACGCACTACTAACTATTACTAACTATTACTAACTAAATTTTGAATTGTTATGCCACATTTTAGACACAAGGTTCAAAACGACCTATTTGGGGTTCTTTTGAAAGCAAAGGAAATTGCCGAAACAAACGCAGGGGAGTTGTTAATGGATTACGGGAATCGTAATGTAGAGGACAAATTCCTAAAAGAATTAGACGAAATACCTTTATATCTTAATACCTCGGTTGAGGATATAGGGAAATTATCTTTTACGACACATAAAAGAATTACTCACAATTCTTGGGACGCTGAAGAAGCTGGATGCCCAAGCAATCGACAAAGAGTAAAAGCGAAAGTAGGCAGAGTGTTGAATAGAATATTCACAACGTCATACCTTGAAGAAAGAGGGGTTAATAATAATGATATTGAGGTTTTAACTTCTCAATTAAAAAGCTTGTGGAATGTTGATGAGTCTTGCTTTTCTATAAGTGAAGATTTTTATAAATACGAATATGGCTATTATTGTGAAGACGCTCAACATGAAATGGGGACTTTAGGCGATAGCTGTATGAGGCATAGCGAGTGTGCTGAGGAGGGTTACTTTGAAATGTACGAAAGTAGTGAAACTCAAGTTCAGTTTGTTTCGTATAACGAAGGAGATGGTATTACAAGTAGGGCATTACTATGGAATGTAGGTGGAGGGGTAAAACTCTTAGATAGGATATATCAAACTTACGATGGAGATATTGATAAATTCAAAATGTACGCCAAAAATAATGGTTGGTGGTATAAAGAAAAGCAAACCTACGGGAATAAAATGGGGTGGGTAACTCCTAACGGGGATATAGTCAAGAAAGGGTTTATAATTCCTTGTGAGGACTTTGAAAACTTGTCAAACTTCCCTTATTTGGACACATTCACGTTCGGGTTCACTACTGATGAGGGAACTTTCTTAACTAATTGCATGAAGCACGCTTATAAAGAAATGGGTGCGACTGAGTTTAGAGAGTTTACTTGCACGAGTGGTAGTTATTCTCATAAGGAGGGTAAAGAGGTTTACGTTTTTACTGATGACTTGTCAGAAAAGCCGTATTTAGATATTGACTTTCAAGGCGATTGGCTTTATTTCAATGAAAGGAATTGTCATTGGAGTGAGTTTTTAGGTGTAGGGTATTATAACTCAAGAAATTCAGTAGGCGACCATGTTATAAAGAGAATAAACTATAAAGGCTCTGACTCTTATTTTCACATAAGCGAGTTAAAGATGTGTGATTACGACGGAAATTATTACCACAAAAGCAAAGAATTTGTTTCTGCTGATAGGGGGAATGGTAATTATTCAGAAGTGCCCGAAATCAAAACCTGTATCCTTGATGGGATAGTGAGAATAAAGGGCGAGGTTATTGTTTACTGCGACAGACACAATAATAACGTAACGGAATTTAATCCAGACAGGCAGACTCGTATGGTTACAGATGTTTTTGGGGTAACTCGTAGGCTTATAGATACTACTAAAACTAATTTCGGAAGGGTGTTAAATGGTAGTCCTTTAATAGCAATGATTGAAAAGAACTTTACTGATGGAGGGGAGCTTGAGCGTATAAATTACAAACTCGCTTCGGATATTGGTAATCAACAATTTTAAAAACAACTAAAACTAACTAAAAATGAAGTACAATGATTTAAAGTGTAGCTTAAAGGAAGTGTTAAGTACTCAAGCTACAAGTTATGACTATGAGGAAACCTTAGATTTCATAACTGCAAAGTGTTACGAGTTGGGGGCATCTAACGTAGAGATAGACCAATACGATAATTTATATGTCACTAAGGGGAAGGCTGATGTTTATCCTTGCGTGGTATCTCACACAGATACCGTACATGATATATACAAAGAGTATAAAGTGTATAGTGTGAAAGGTAACTTTGTAGCTTATGATTCTAATAAGATGCAACAAGTAGGTGTTGGAGGTGATGATAAGGTAGGGATATGGATATGTTTAGAAGCTTTAAGACACTTTGATAACATAAAGGTATGTTTCTTTGCTCAAGAGGAGATTGGTTGCGTAGGGAGTAGTTTTGCTGACGCTGATTTCTTTAGCGACGTGGGTTATGCTTTCGAGTGTGACAGAAAAGGGAATAAGGATTTTGTTCAAGAGTCTTCGGGAGTTAAAATGTTCGGAAATGAATTTAAGAATCTTATAAGTCCAAGCTTAAAGAAGTTCGGATACTCAATAACAGATGGGGGGGTAACTGATGTACACGAAATTGCTCAAGATATGGGGATAGCTTGTGCCAATATGAGTTGTGGGTATTATAATCCACACTCAGATAAAGAATACGTTAATGTTAAAGATGCTGTAAACACCTTGAACTTAGTTAAAGAGTTGATAACTAAATTAGGGGAGAGTATGCACAAACATAAAGCTGAAAATACTTATGGAGGTTACGGCTATGGGTATAAGAGTTACGGAACTACTATGAGTGGAACTCAAGGAGGTAAATCTTGGACTTGGGGTAAGTCTGCAAAAATGAGTAGCCCTAAAGAAGAAAAGAAAATTGTTAATAACTCAAAAGAGTTCGGAAGTTGTGATTTATGTGGTGCAATATCTACTGATGGATGCGACTTTTGTGTAGTAGATACCTCATCTAATGTTAATAAGTCAGAGCCTTGCTCTTGTGGAGGGGTAAAAAGGGAGTACGGAGTTGGTGATACGACATACAAGCATTGTTATGGGTGTGGGTATTACGAAGATGTTAAAGTACCGTTTTAGTTAGTTGTTGTTTGATTGGGGGTATGCCTATAATCTGAGGGGGTATGCTTAAATGTGGGTACACCCCTAATTAAATCTGCTTACTATATAACAAAGTTTATAACTTAAATATATTGTCATGTTTAGAAAGTGCATAATTAAAAGTCTTTTAATAGACTGCGTATGTAGGGGTAAAGAGGTTTCAGTAGCCCAAAGGTACTTAGATAGGTTTTATGGCATTAGAGCGTCTCTAAACAGCCTTAAACGTAGAGTTATATATCTTAGGATGTGTGGCAAGATTGATGGGTGTGATAACCACATTCACGAAGCGAATTATGAATTTAAAAAAGGGGATTAACTTATGAAAGAAGATAAGGGAGTATATTTGCATAGTAACAAGAGAGTTATTAAAGGTCTGAGTGAATCAGATTACGCTAAACATAGGAGAGAACAAAGGAAGAAAATTAAAGACGACGCTAAAAATAAAGGACTCGTAGTTAAGGATAACTTTGAACTCGTTACAGGGTGGTCAAGCTCTGAGGGTTGGGCTTTAAACGCCATGAAGGAAAAGTATTTAAATAAATTTGAGTACTACAGGGGTACTCACGAAACTATAGACAGGAGGTAAAATTATGGGAAAGATGAAAGAAGAAGCTATTAAGCTACAAAACGAAAAAGTAGGGTTGAAATACGCTAAGTGGTTACTTAGTGAGTGTTCAGAGCCAATAGGTGAAATTGAATATCTATTTGACAATTTACCTGAAAAAGAAAAGGAACAAATTAAAAACGATTTAATTAATTGGAAAAGCTAGAAACTATGGCAAAGGAAAGTCACAAAACAAGGTTATTAAAATACCTAAACTATTACAAGGAAATAACACCATTAGAAGCAATTAGAGACTTGGGGAATACCCGACTAAGTGCTACTATATTTAGTCTAAAGGAAGATGGGGTTAATATAAGAACAACTAACACTAAAGTGCCTACGAGATGGGGAACTACTACAACCGTAGCTAAGTACGAATTAGTTAGTGAAGATAATTAAGTCCGCTTATTTGGGTCACTCGGATTTCTTCGGGTCTGAGGGGATACGTGCTTAAGGTTAATAGAGTGAAGCGGAGGGCTTATAAAGCCTATTTCATACACTCAAACGTATTCAAAGAATGACTAATAGGAAAGACTATTTTTTTAAGAAAAGTGTTGAGAATTAACTATAATTTTGTATATTTGCAAGCGAGAGCAAGCTACGTGAGTGCTACACATCAAGGAGTGGCGAAATGGTAGACGCAGAATTTCTAAAGAAGCGGAGTAATTAACTGAGTCTTGGCAATTCGGAAGTGGTAAAAGTCCACATAAAGGCTGTGATGTCCTTCGTGCAGGTTCAAATCCTGCCTCCTTGACAACGAGAGTTTCCTGCGTGAGTGGAGCAGTAATACCAAGTCCTACGATGGGGATTGTAGGCGAATCGGTATCAAAAGTAGAGCCTTTCGAGAGAGATGTCTTTCGTAGGTTTTGCCTTTGGTCAACTTGTAAGGATTACTTACAACTTAAAAACAGAGATTATGGCAAAGACAATTAAAAAGAAAGACAACTTGTCTTTTTGGGAATCAGTACAAACTACTGACCCGAACTTCACTAAAGAGGTGGGTTTCGGAAGAAAGTTTACAAGCATTAACGCACAATATCAAGTGCGGGAAATCACAAGAGCTTTTGGTAGCATAGGAGAGGGTTGGGGGATTAAGGAAGAGCGGTTTTATACCTTAAACGGTGTTGTTGGGCTTATTTGTTATCAAGCAACCCTTTGGTATAGGGTAGATGGCGGAGACACTTGTTATGAGTACGATATAAACTCCTCTATAGCCTCCCACAATGGTAAGGGTAGATTGGATGATGAGTGCTTTAAAAAGGTGTCTACCGACGCTTTAACTAAAGGCTTATCTAAGTTAGGGTTTAATGCAGATGTATTCTTAGGTATGTGGGATGACAATAGGTATGTAACACAGCTAAAGGAAAGCAATAAGGTTAAGCCTAAACTTACAGATAATCAATTAGAGGCTATGTGTAAGGCTATAGTTAGTGGTAAAGGGGATGTTGTAAAAACTAAAATGGGGGATTACGACATAACAAAAGAGCAGTCCTTAGCTCTTAAAAAAGCTTTCGATGAGACTAAGTAAGGGGGATGTGGAAACGTCTCTTATAGACGCTGACATTATGCTCTATCGGGCTGCGTGGAAGCATGAAGGAGACGACGTAGAAAATGCTTACGAAAGCATAGACTCTATGTTTGCTCATATATTCTACATAACTAAATGTGTTCAGTATATAGGATTCCTTACAGGGAAAGGGAACTTTAGAAAAGATATAGCTGTCACTAAAGAGTATAAGGGCAATCGTAAAGATATAATTATGCCTGAACATTTTGACGCTATAAGAGAGTACCTTATAGATGCGTGGGAGTGTCACGTTGTTGAAGGTATTGAAGCTGACGATGCTTTAGGTATATGCCAATCAAATATGGATAAGACTATTATATGTAGTATAGATAAAGATTTACTACAAATAGAGGGGCTTCATTATAATTGGAATAAAGGAGAGGTTAAGTACGTTAATCAGCACGAAGCTAATAGATTGATTTACAAACAAACCCTTATGGGGGACTCTACAGACAACATAGTAGGGATACCTAAAGTTGGGGATAAAAGAGCTGAAAAGATACTGGCTGATACGTTTGATGATAATGGGGATGTTTTATCGTATCCCGAACAATGCTTGCGGGCTTACTTAGATTATTACAAAGACGAGGATTTAGCTAAAGAGAAGCACGACGAAACGTATGACCTTATATACATAGCTAAACATACAGATGACTATAGGTTTAAGGAGGAGTTTAAAATCCCCGAACCAACTTATGTTTTTTAACAAAAAAAGCTTATCTTTGTATAATGAGCAAGGAAAAAGAAATAAGACAGAAGATACTCAAAACTTTAACAGAGAGCAATGATTCGGTTATGATTGTTATGGCAAACTTTATTGAAGAAGACGTAATGGACTTCGAGTTTGCAGTGAACGCTGAACCTGCGGAGTTGTTTGAAATGTTTGTTCAGTTATTTGAGAATAAGATAATCAGGGATGAGGCAAGAAAAGCTATCCTTCATTCTGATTATGGTAGAGAGGATATTGATAGCTTAAATTTAAATTAACTACACTATGCAGAATGCGATTGAGGGGACTTTAACAAAAGTCTTAGAAACAGAGTCGGGAACGTCTCAAGGAGGTAAAGATTGGAACAAGAGGTTGTTTGTCATAAAAACAGATGACAAGTATCCTAAAGATGTTTGCTTTACTTTGTTCGGGGAAAAGGTTTCCTTGATAAACGATTATAATGTTGGAGATAAAATCAATGTATCGTTTAACCTTTCGTCAAGAGAGTTTAACGGCAAATTTTACCACAACATAGATGCTTGGAAAGTTGACGCCTCAAGTGGTGAGGGAGTTACGAGCGGGGAGTGGAAGTCTCCTAATGACGAGAATTTATCGTTCTAGTTTTTCATAATTAGTTTTAGTTAGTAATTATAGAGGGGGGTTTACCCCCTTTATTTAACCATTAAAGTGTTTAGATATGTCAAAGACAAAGGTATCACAAACGGAATTAAATAAAAGAATTAAGGCTGTAACAATGGAAGCCGAGTTTAGGTTTAAATGTTTAGAGTTGGCTCAACCATCATCAAAAGATTTAGAAGACTTGTTAGCTAATGCTACGGAGATTTATAACTACGCATTTCATATTAATCCAAAACAAAACAAAGAAGACGATGGGAACAGCGAAGACTAGAGAAGACGAGTTTGATTATGCTTTAGGGTTTGTGTCAGACTTAACAAAGGTAGCCTCTATTGATATAGTTAGTAAGTCAAGGTATAGAGACCACGTTGTAGCGAGGCACTTTTTAAGATATTTCTTAAGGACTAAGAGTCAAATGGGTTTTCAAAAAATAGCAGACTTTACAAGCTCTAATCACGCAACTGTCATACATTCAGTTAGATATGTTGAAGATTGTGCTAAGTACGATAGGGTTTATAGAACTTACAAAGACAGTATAGATAAAGGAGTTTTATCTAATGCGACCTCATTTAGAAGTAAGATAAAAACAATTCTTAACGCTAAAAGGGTTAACGAATTTAAGTGTAACGCTTTAATAGACTTAATGGATGACTACGTTAGGGAAAGAGTGTCTAAGGCTGTAGCTATAGGTGAGGAGGAACTAAAAAAATCAAAAGAAGATGGATATATTACCGCAGATTAATAGGGGATACGCTAGAGCAGTTGTAGCTATAGTTATGGATGATGGGAAGCCTTTAGAGGCTATCCATTTCCCTAGCGTAAGAAGTTGTGCTAAGTATTTAGAAAGAAATCCCGCAGCAGTAACAAAGGTTTGTCAAGGAGTCTGGAATACATGCAACAAGCATAGGTTATTATACGAAGAAGATTATGTAAAAGAATTTGGGAAGATTCTAAAAGACTGGGAGGAATAAACTATGAGCAGAGATTTTAAAGGGATATGGATACCTAGGGAGATATGGGTATCCAAAGAGATGACTATGCAAGAAAAAGTTTTTCTAGCTGAGATACATAGTCTTGATAACGAGCAAGGGTGCATTGCTAGTAACGCTTATTTCGCTGAGTTCTTCGGGCTTAGTAAGTCTAGCGTGACTAGGGTTATATCATCCTTAGTGGATAAAGGTTTTTGTAAGGTTAACTTAATATACAAAAACAATAAAGAGGTTGATAAAAGAGTTATAAGAACTTCTAAGTACGGGAATAAAGAGGTTAAGGTTGTTAAGGAAGTGGTAGAGGTTGATGTTAAAAAATCCTCTGTTTTATCCAAGCAAGAGGCGGAAATTATAAAGAGTATATTAGACCACCTAAACCTTAAGGCTGAAAAAAAGAGAGGGTATCGAAGGACACCTGCGTTTAGCAAACTTATATTAGCGAGGATTAGAGAGGGGTACTCTTTTGATGATTTTATTCACGTAATAAACGTCAAGTGTTCTCAATGGCTTAACACTGAGTGGGATAAGTTCTTGAGACCTTCAACCTTGTTTAGCTTAAGTAAATTTCCTGAATATTTATCAGAGAAGCATATAGAAACCAAGACAGACGTATCCAATAGGGTTGCTGACTCTCAAAAGAACTTTTACGATGTATAAGGTTTCTAATAAGTCAGACATAAAAAGGTATGCGGGGAACATCTTTAGGAATGGATTACCTAAAGGAGTTTCTACAGGGATACCTAACCTTGACCCCCACTATAAATATAGGAAAGGGGAGTTGGATGTAATTATGGGTTTAGCTAATATAGGTAAGACTACTACGATGTTCTACCTTATGCTGAACGCTTCTGTAAGGTACGGTTGGAAGTGGCTATGTTACTGCCCTGAGAACGAACCTGTAGGAGATATGATTTCTGATATAGCTGAAATGCTTGTAGGTAAAAGTGCCGACAAAGACAGAAAAGACAGAATGTCGGGAACTGAGTTTAGCAACGCTATTGATTGGGTGTTAGACCACTTTACTATAATAACTTTTGAGGAGCAACCAACAGCGACAGATGTGTTGGATGCTTTTGAGGAGCAAATGAAGGAGGCTAAGTATGATGGTTGTTTAATAGACCCTTTAAATGACTTAAAGGTTGAGAACGGGTTTAGTAAGTACGACTACTACTACAATATGTTGTCTAGCATACGAAGATTTAAGCAGAAGCACAACGTGAAGTTTATTTTAACAACACACGCGGGAACTGCTGCAGCTAGAAAAAGAGATGATGCAGGGAGAGTACCCGCACCAAGTATGTATGATGTTGAATTTGGAGGAATGTTTGCTAACAGGACAGATAACTTTATGGTTATACACAGGCATTTAGGTAGCGATAATTGGGATATAACCGAATTACACTTGAGGAAAGTTAAGTTTCAAAAATTAGTAGGATTGCCGACGCAAGAAGATAAGCCTGTTTTGTTGAAATTCTCGCCAAAAAGTTGTAGATTTACATATCTAAACCCTAACAGGGGTGGATATTTTGTAGACCCTTTAGATAGCTTAGAGACCACATTCACGAAAGAGGAAGCAGAGTTAGGATTTTAAAACAGGAAACTATGGGAAAGCTAAAAGAGTTCCTTATCGAAGAACAGATGAGGATGACAGGAGATTGGAGAGAACAGAATCATTATGAATATTTAGCTTGGAGAGCCTCGCTAAAAGAACAGAAACATTATGAGCAAAAGGAAAGAGTTAGGTCGTTATCATACGAACAAGAAAGTAAGAAAGAAGATAGATGAGTTGCTAGAGGAGAACGCTAGAAATGTAGCGAGCTTTGGAACGAAAGGTAAGCACGACTTAGAGACTGATGAAGCTTTTGACTCAGCTTGGGCTGACATCGAAGCGGAAATCAAAGACTTAGACATTCAATTTTATAAAACCATAATAAAGCAAGACGATGATTAGCAAAAACGAAAAAGAAAACGATTTGAACGAAGAAAGAAACAAAGAGGTAGCTAGGGATACTTGGGATAGTTGGATTGTAGACCTAACAGACCAAGACCAACCTGAATCTTGCAGCATTGATGATGATGACTGCGAAGCTTGTGGAAGTTAACTTAAAACTAAAAAGTTATGATAGAAATATGTGTAGCCATTTTTGCCGCTTCATTTGTAACGGCTTGCGTGCTTTACGTTAATTGGCTTAATGACCACTGCGATTAGTGTTTTGTGAGGTGGTGAAATTGGAAAACACGACCAACTGTCTATTGGTTAGGGATAAGAAATAAAGTTTGTAAGCGTTGTGGTGGAACTGCAATGGCAAGCCTAATCGCCCTTTGTAGGTTCGAGTCCTACCCTCACAGCAAAAGTAAAACGATAAAAAAACTGGACAAATGAGAACTGTTTTAGAATGGAAATGCGGATACTGCAATAGTTTTCAAAAGTCTGATAGCGGTGAGCGTTGGAGGATGGATACCTGTAAGTGCGGAAAATCTGCTGTTGATTTGGAGGATGGATACCAAAGGTGTGTAGGAGAGGTTATAGAGCTTAGTAGAGCTAACTTTGGGTCTGCTGAAAGACTTGGTGAGGAAAGTATTTTAAGCGACTTTGAGAAAATGCTTACCGATTTGAATAAGCGTAAACGCATATAATTACTACGAAAATCACATTATTGTATGAGTTCTCATACAAAAAGTGCTGTTTATAGGGTTATTGCGTTGAAATTCATGCTATATTGTGATTCTTGATACGCGAATTGCGAATTTATCGTACAAAGCAAGGGTGGTATGTGCCATATTTGTACCAAAACAAAGGTGAGTGTAGTTAATATGACACGAAAACACCTAAAATCGGTAATTTAGTGAATACAATCCTTAAAAAACCGTTTATTTGGGGAATAGGGTAATAAGTTTTAAGTATAGTGAAAAGTAGTTATGTTTAGTGAAAAGCGATTAAGTAAGCAGAATTGTTTACATTTGTAGTTATAAGTTAACCATTTTGTTGACGCTAACAAAAACAGGAACTTATATATGTTCAAATAGAGTCAGTTAATTAATCTTAAAAAGAAAAAGGTATGTATTGTTGTAATTGTGGTTGTGTTAAAGATGATGAAACGGATTATCTCCTATCGTCGGAAGCTAATAGCGACAGGCTTGATGAAGCTATAATGAGCTTTAAAAAGAACTCAGGTGAGCTTAAAAAGATAACCCCCGAAGGGTTGTTAGACTTAGGGTTTGAGGAAAACTATCAGGTAGCCGAAATCACTGATTGGTGTACGTCTGCGGGATTCATTTATTACTCCTTAACAATTAAAGGTGTGTCGTTCTTTACAGAAGACGGGATTGTTATCCTAGACAATGGGGATTGCGAGGTTGAAATTAAAGACTTTGATAAACTAAAGGATTTAATCCTTAGCTTAAAAGAGCTATAATATAAACTACAATCATTACGCAAGCGTAAATTGTTTTCGTTCTTTTATTCATACGCCAAAAATAAGGAGAATTAAGTTAACGTATGTTAAGTAAACATTAAATTTTTAAAAAAATGCAAGTAGCAGAGCAAGCTTTACAATTAATGAGGGATATGACCGCATCTGATGATGAGAACAGCTTTATGGCTGCGTACTCAACAATGCAGGTAGAGGTTTCTAAAATGAGGGAAGAACTACTACAGTCTGTAGGGAAAATGAATCCTCAGACTTATAAAAAGAAAGAGGAAAGGGTGGAGAGTCTTTCTCAATGCTTAGTGTTATTCCACCAATGTTATTTCAAAATGATGTACTACAAGCAGGAAATGGTTTCTTGGAAACATAAGAGTTTGGAGAAAGAGTTAGAATTTACTAACTTTGTTACTAAAGGATTTGAAACAAGCTAATGAGCAAGATAGAAGAACAGGTTTGCTTTAAGATTTTAAAGCGTTCTGAGGTAGGTAAGTCTAAATATGGCACTACAATGGAAAGAGATGATTTAAGTCGCTTAGACTGGCTTAAACATACTCAAGAGGAGCTTATGGATGCTTGTGTTTACATAGAAAAACTTATTGATGAGGAAGAAAAGAAAAAGCCCTGTAAGGACTGCGGCTGTAAAAGCGGGTTTCCGAAGTGGACTAGAACATCGAGTTTGGAAGAATTTAAAACAGAGAAAAGCGAAAGGGATTGAATACGAAACTCTTAAGCTTAAATACATAGTCCCTTCGAGTGAACACTCTTACACTCCCGATATAATCCTACCTAATGGTATTATATTGGAGGTTAAGGGTCGTTTAGTGAAAGCAGATAGGGATAAACATTTATTATTAAAGGAGCAATACCCTGATTTAGACATCAGGTTTTTATTCCAAAGCGCAAATAACAAGATAAGAAAGGGTAGCCAAACTACTTACGCTCAGTGGTGTAATAAAAATGACATAAAATGGTGCGAGAAAATCGTTCCTGACGCTTGGCTAAAAGAAATTAAATAGTATATTTGATTATTCCCTGTTTTATCTCTGCATAGTTGTGTTTTTGGTTAAACACATAGTAGCCCTTACATTTGTAGGGGTTACTTTTTTTTAGTATATTTATCAACAAGAAAATTATAACTATGGATAAGCAGTTTAGACCAAGACTCTCGGAATTTGAGTGGGACTTAGTTAAAAGGGCGAGAGCCTTTGAAGGGAAAACAGAGACAGGAAACGTATTAGTTATAGGGGACATTCACGAACCCTTTTGCTTAGATGGATACCTTGAGCATTGTTTAACTCAATTTAGAAAGTATAGATGCTCTGAGGTGGTGTTTATAGGTGATGTAATAGACTCTCACTACTCAAGCTTCCATAGAGCCGACCCTGATGGATTCGGAGCAGGAGAGGAGCTTGATAGAGCTATAGAAAGAATACAGAAGTGGTATAAAGCCTTCCCTGTCGCTAAAGTTTGCATTGGAAACCACGACGCTATCGTTAGAAGAAAAGCTTTTGATTCAGGAGTTTCTGCTAGGTGGATTCGTGATTACGACGAGGTTTTAGGTGTTGAAGGGTGGGATTTTAAAGAGCATCACAAAGTGGGCGACGTCTTATACGTTCACGGAACAGGAACTTCAGGAAGGAATGCAGCAGCAAACAAGTCTCTACAATTTAATTGTAACGTTGTTCAAGGGCATATTCACACAGAAGCTTCAGTAATTTATAATGGTAGTTATTGGGGGATGCAAGTTGGTTGTGGTGTAGATAGAAAATCTTACGCTATGGCTTATAGCAAGCACTTCGCTAAGACCTATAAACTATCTTGCGGGGTTGTTTTAAAGAACGGAAGCTTGCCTATAGTAATACCTTTTACTTAGAATCAGGAGCGTAAACTGTAGCTACTGCTAACGCCACCAAGACTAAATGTTGCCAAGAAATTTCTCCTGCAACCTCTATTTGGTGTACGGCAGCGATAGCTATAACGCCTCCTATAGTTCTTTTACTAGACCACTTGCCGTTTTTATCTTTAAACATCTTAGGGATAATAAAGCTCATAACTTTAGCTCCTGTAGCTACTAAAGGACTAATCATAGGACTATCTTGCTTAAGTTCTTTTTTAAGTGAAGTTTTATTCTTCCTTTTTAGACCCATAATTCGGTACTATAAATTCTAGAATCTTGTCTAGCTTTCCGAAGATAGCATCATCTTTAATCGAAGGGGTTAACCTTACTATTACTTTAGCCGCAGCCATAATAGCAACAAAGATAGCAACAATATCTGTTCCGTTTTGTGAAATGTACTCAATCATGTTTTTTAAATTACGGTTATTAGAAACGATTTAGGTAATATGTCCAGAAGGTCATCTAAAGTATCCCGACTAGACGTTACGTCTAACTCATTGTCTCCGTTAATATCAGCGTAGGATTTTCCTACAGCTACGCAGCCTCTTAATTGTGTGTAAAAATTAGCTGAGTGGATTAATATAAAGTCTCTATCGTAAACATCTTTCAGTATAAAATGCTCTCCGTGTTTCTCCGAGAACCTAGTAGAAACCTCATACTCACCTCTAGGTATGCAAGATACGTTTCTTTTATTATCTCTCCAAGGAAGTTCTAAGGTTTTACACTCGTAGCAAACCTTTAACTCATCATAAATAGTTAAAGAACCTAGGGTCTCCTTTCCTGTTTCTAACAACCTGTTTAATACAACTTTCATAATTCCCTTAATTAAGGAGTCCAATTAGCTGAATGAGCGCTTCCGAAAATAGTGTGTTGGAAATATACGTAATCTATACCCGAACCCCATCCGTGATTCCTAAGTAACGCCCAGATAATTTTACCTTTAGGTATTGTAACTGATGAATTTATCTCGAAGTTAGTGGAGTTATATTGAGTAGAGTTAAGGGTAGTAGTCCCTACAAGTGTAGCGTTTGCAAGGGAAGTAGCCCCTGTATCTTCATCAGTATAGTATAAAGCAATCTCTACGTCACCCGAACTACCTGTAGGGTTTATAATACCCGTCATTCCTACGCTATGTAAATCAAAGGGCGCGACGATACCATTGTAAGCTTTGTTGGCGGGGATTGCGGCTACATCTATAACGTAACTCACCCACAAAGAACCTGCGTGATTATTATCCCCGTAGTAATACCTGTCGTCAGCGTAAGTATAACACTTAGCTAGTCGGGTCGCTAAAACAACTTTAGAGTCATCATCAGATTGATTCCTAGTAGATTTAACTAATATATGAAGAAACGCTCTTAGGCTCTCAAGTGTAACCCCTCCTTTTACGTTACTCTTAAAGTTATCCTCTATAAAATGAAGCAAGTTATCTCTATCAAATTGCTCCTCGGAGTCAACGGCTGCTACTGTCCCTGACCTTGATTGAGTTAAGAAATCCGCTAAATAATTACTAGCGGCTAGAGTGTAATCATCTGTAGTTGCCATAGTTATTTCTTTTTATCATCCTTTCTTTTTAACCACCAATCATATAACCTACAAGCGGTGTAAACAATAGCCATAGCTAAAGAGAAGATTCTTAATCCTTGTTCAATGTGACTCATAGTAGAAACAACCACCGCTGAACCGTTAACAACTGAAATCTCTATTGAATCTCTTATCTCGTCTACAAAATTATTCATAATACTTATCCTTACGCTTATTATTGTTGTATCTATTAACTTTAGAGCCATAGGCTAAGATTCCTCCCAACCTAACCACGTTATCACCATTAAGATGCTTATCGTTGCTTGAGTGTTCGTAATCGGTAAAAACCCCATCATTATCAGAGTCGTTTAACCAATTAATCATATCTTTTTTGAGAATCTCAGCCTTTCTAAAGGTATCTTCTTTTAAAACTGACATCTCTGTGCTATCAGCGGAATCGCTCCACTCATCTTCATTTGTAACAACACCACTAGAAGTAGTATTATACTGCATGTCATTTAAAACCTCATACTTAACGTAGAAAGCTAGGCAGGGCTTTATATAATTATTTAACAAGGTAGTCTCGTTAGCTTCTAGCGTACCTCCTTGTTTTTTTAATCTTAATTGACCCCAAAAGTAATCCCCTAAATGCTGTTTAAGGTGCGTTAATTCAGCTATAAGAACTATATTATCATCTATGATAGACGAGTCCATATTAGCGTTTGTCATAGCTTGGCTAACAACCTCTGCCGCTGTAATTAAGTTGCTGTATTGTCTGTAATCAGTCGCCGCCATTATCTTTGGAGTTTAAGTTATTTAAATAAACATCTTCTAAGTCAGGTCTTTCTTCTAGCCCAATCAACGCTCTTAACTCGTTCACATCCGCTATCATTTTAATATCAATGTCGGCAGCGAATCCAATAGGGGATTCAAACTGAACCTCTAAAGAAGAAGCGTCTAATTTCAGTACCTTACCTATAGCGTCACGCATAGGTTTAAATACTTGCTCTATCGTATCTTGGATAACGGTTCTCATAACTAAGTCGTATGAAATCCTAATCTCACTCCCTGTATTATTCATCTTACCACTAGAGACAATACCTGACAATGCGGGTTGCCACCTATGAGCAGTAACTATGTTGTTACGGGTAAGTTCTTGGTATTCCATAAAAGAACCATCCTTATCATCTTTAAGGATTTGTACGTTAGAACTACCACCACCCGCTCCATCTTTAACTAAGAATAATATTTTACCGTTATTACCCTCTCCTGTTAACTTATCTTGAGCTAAAGAGATTAGTTCTTCAGCCTCATCATCGCTCATAGACCCGTCTATTTCTATAATAGCAGACGGCATAAATCCATTCTCAAACTTAGAGCGATTATACTTTTGTATAAGGTAGTCTATTTCTATAGAACCGCTTTCAGCAGCAGCAATATAATCAGGGATACCGTACCGTTGGAATCCGCTCTCGTAATCCTTGAACATAAGGATAGAGCGCCCATTTTTAAAGTTAGGGTACATTGGTACTTTTCTAACTTTTTTATCCTCCGCGTCATAATGAGTCCAGTCAGGGTTTACATATACTGATTCCATATTCTTTCCAACCCTACACATAGTAGAATCAATATGGTACATATTACATCCCCCTTCGTATTCTACGAACTCTATGTAAGCGTTTCCGAATGTATAAAAATCATCTACAACTAACCTGAAAAGGTTTCTAAGGGACTGAGATTTTGGGTTAACCTCTTTAATGTAGTCCTCTAACTTTGCGTTAATAGTAGTTATCTTACTACCCGCTGTGTAAGTTGCTTTTTGAGATAAGATAGCCCTGTGAGTACTTGACTTTCGTTTTAACTCAGCAAGGTATTGAGGGAATAAATTATCATCGCCGAACTTATAAAATTCTTTTGATGTAATTTCCCTTTGCTTCTCCATAAAATTAGGCATAGGAGCTAGGTTAACTATATCAAATTTAACCCGACCACTAGCATTTCTTTTTATGGTGTCAGACATAGCACTAGCTACGAATCGACCTTTAGAATCTCTTTGTCTTTTAGCCACAACTTATAGTATAATGATTGAACAAATATAAGAAATTAATAGGCTACTTCCGTAGTTTCACCTATTAATCTTATATATAAAAAAGTTACCTATTAAGCTACCGTTCTAGGTTCTTCGCCTTGAACTCCTGTCAACTTTAGAGTTACTCCGTTTTGGTCAGCTAAAGCTGCTCCTGAGTCAGACTCAATAGATTCTAGGAATAATCCAAAATCTGTACCCGCTGTTCCTGTTCCGCCTAAAACGTTATCCCAACCAAGAATGATTGAACTACCATCCCATAATTCAGCTTGTGCATATAGAGCTTCACCCTTCATTGCTTCAAGTGATGCGTATTTAACGCCTGATATTTTAGGAATGTAACACTCAACGCTAACCGTTGTCATTGCAAGCCCTTTTTCTTGACTAGTTGAACTTGTAATTTTACAAGTCTCCTTCTCAAAGTCTATCGTCACAGCGTCTGCTGCGGCTACATGAGTTACTCCGTGATTAGCTGCGGCTGTGAATGACGCAGTACCATCGAAAGTACCTAGAGTTAATATTTTTACCCCACCCTTTGCAAAGTGGTCGGTATTCGATACCGATATTGCTGATAATGCCATTTTATTTTCTTTTTAAAAAGTTAAAAAAAGGGAGCGGAGTTAGACCCCAACCCCCTTTAATATTAATCATTATACTATACCTATGCGTGTATCGCAGTTACAGCTAATTTAGCATCCATAAGAGCAGTACCTACCTTATATCCTAAACGGAATCTGTAAGCCTTTTGGTCTTGAGAGTACCAAGATTCGAATCCAGCACCTTCAAAATCAGTCCCTACAGCGATTGCCTTATCAGCAACTAAGACTGCTCGAATAGTAGAGTCAGCGGCAGAAGCACCGTCAATTAACGCGAAGTCTGTAGCAAGAACAGTGTCCCAATCTCTACGTACAACGATAGGAATACCGTTCCAAGAGATGCTAGGAGTGCCGTCTTGTAAGTACCCGAAAGATTCAGAAACACCTTGAGAACGCAAGTAAGCCATGTAAGCCTCAGCAAAAGCTCCTGAAACAAATAATGTTTTAGGTAACTCTTTCAACTCAGGAGTTGCTGCCGTGTACATCGCGTCTAAAATTGAAATAGATTCATCCGCCGTTACTACGCCTGTAGTCGCTAGAGTACAGCCTGTAGATGGTGAGCCTCCTGCAACATCAAGAACAAGCTCTTGCGCTGTAGCTAAACCTTGTAAAGCAACGAAGATACCGTTGTAAGGAGTGTAGTTTCCATTACCAGTTCCAGTTGCACCAGTGTCACCAAACCATAATTGTCGATTAAAGTCACGCTTTACAGCTTGTAACATCATGTTAGAAACAATCTCTTTAATAACTGTTCCGTCAACATTCTCTCTATCAGTCCCTAGTTTAAGGGCTTCAGCCTTAACAGTTCCAACGAATGTAATTGCTCGTTGCTCCATCTCAGCCTCTACATTACCTACAACCAAGTCCAC
>ERZ1046148.495-NODE-495-length-24073-cov-16.646224_pt1 | contig 24073 bp, 22 predicted proteins | sample MGYA00383090_ERZ1046148 | MGnify/ENA primary metagenome ERZ1046148 (study PRJEB29581, sample SAMEA5548360) | metagenome | biome: marine; feature: coastal; material: water | depth 25 m | study: Short-term variability in the microbial, nano- and picoplankton... | reverse complement strand
ACAGCATCAACAACTGAAGAAATATAAGAAACATGGCGAAATGATTCACGCAAATGTGGGTTTGAAATATGTAGCTCAACTTTATATCCTGAATAGGATTTCAATGCATCATGAATCGCTATCGATGTATGGGTATAGGCAGCAGCATTGATTACAATTGCGTCAATCTTTTTAGTGATTGCATCTTGAATCCATTCGACAATTTCCCCTTCATAATTAGACTGCATAAATTTCACATCATGCCCGTCTTTGAAGGCCTGTTCTTGACAATCCTTTGTAATACTTTCTAACGTATCCTTGCCATAAATTTCCGTCTCACGTGTGCCGAGAAGATTTATATTAGGACCATTTATGACGTAAATATTCATCTAATTATTACTTAGTTTTTTGTTAATTGCCTTAATAGCGAGTACATAGCTATGCATCCCAAGCCCACCGACAAATCCCACTCCACTTTCTGGTCCCTGTAACGGCTTATTATTACCTTGCTTAAAAATATTTTCTATGCGAACTTCAACAACTGGCTTGCCTTGATTAGTAATTTTATTGATTACTGTGCTATACATATCAAGACCTATAGATGACGCCTGTGAATGTCCAGCTGGGTTAATTATTAAAGCATCAAAATTATCAATATCTTCAATTAAAACACTTAATAATTCAGCCTCATCGTCGTTTTGGCGAAAATCCATTTCAAGGCCCAAACCCTCACAAGTCTCTGAGCATTTTTGTTGCACAGCATCTAATGTTAGATCGTCATAACCCGTCTCATTGTAATTGCTTAAATCTGAGAGCCCAGGACCATTGATTATCAGTAATCTATTATTCATTAAGTGTTTAAATTCAATTTACTACAACAATATTATACTTTCCGAATTCAGATATTTAACACGATTAAAAATCGAGTGTGTTTTCTTACAAAATATTAGTATCTGACTAGAGACTCAACCAAGGGACGGTAGTAGGAAAATTCTGGGTGAATTCTTTCAGGATCTTTAGCATCCTCATCCCAGTAACGCAAATTTATGCACTGTTCTAAATAAACATTTTTTTCGAATTCTTTAACTTCTTCTTCGTTCATTGCTCCGCCCTGTAGATTAAGAGTGTGAATTGAGGCTGCTGAAAGGCGCCCAAAATAATCTGACTTAACTGCGCATAGATAACGTTTTGCTGCAACGTGCTGACGAATAGGTTCTACAACAGAAATTGGAAAGTAATCTTCCAAAAAATTAGCGCCAGCTTCTTCGTGATAATTGTCAATACCCTTGGCCAATGATGTTTCAGGGATTTCGTTTTTGTAATGCCCAATATCATGCAGTAATGCAGCAACAATTTGACTATCATCAGCACCCGCTTGTTCAGCACACTGCGCCGTTTGTAGCATATGTTGAGCCATTGTAACCTGCTCGCCCAAGTATGACTCGGCGCCACGACGCTTAAACACATCCTCGATATGGTCTACAATGCTGTCAGCATTAATGCTATCCATTTTGTTGTCGATTCTCCAAAACATTGAGCTGGCTGTAAAGACCGTCTAGGTCTGTATAGGCGCCCTGTAAATGGCGCTTCCCTTTTTTAGAAAATGCTGTCCTGGCATGCATTATTCTGGTGTTGTCTATTAGCATTAAATCACCCTCTGAGAGCTTAAATATAATTTTCAAATTATCTCTTTCAATAATTTCACTCCAATGACGATAGGCTTTGTAAAAAGGCCTGATTTTGTTTGTAGGCAAATTTATCGTGTCGATTGAACGATTGTTGTACCTCACTTTGACAATTTCACTGTTGTCATTTAGCTCAATCATTGGTACTCTTGAGCGAAGATCAGTTTTAGTATCAGAAAAGCGGAAATTAATCCAGGTACTGGTTAAGATATCAAAATCTTCTTTACTTTCCTGACGTAGGATTGCGGCAGCCTTGAAGCCGTCCACTAGTACTGAGTCTCCACCCTCTGTTGAGCTTTCTAGACAATGCAAAAGTTGAACGGTTGGTACAGGATCTCTATAAGGGTTGTCGGTATGAGACCCGAGCCCCATATTGGTATATGCAAGGTTATTAGGGTTGACTTCAGTTCTTACTTCAAATAAGGCGCCATAATTAGTCTCTCTAGTGTAACCCAACTCACTAATAACTTTTAAAACTTGGCCTTCTTTAGTTGGTACATTTTCAAGAACAACAAAACCAACATCTCTAATCAAACGTAGCATATCTAACTTGCTACTCACGTCATTACAGATGGACTCGAAATCAACAAAAGGAAGTCCGGCTTCAAAAGTGTCCTTTTGCCATAATTTTTTTTGTCTTTCGCTTCTATCATCAAAGTGAAGATTAAGGTCATAACAATTCTTTCTTAACCAGTTCTGTGAAAAAACAGACAAATGATTTTCTGGTTGAAAAAGAACACAGACATTTCCTTTATCATCCTTATAAGCTTTTTCGATATATGTTTCTTCGGGTATATCAACTACACTAAACAGGCGCTGGCCATTATTGAGATTACGAGATGTTGGCATTTGACAGTGGTCTCTCAACCAATGAGCAAAAAGACGACTTTGCTTACCATCTTGCCAATCTATCACCAACTCATCATTGACTACCAAAAGCTTTTTAATAAGATCTAGTTTTTGATACATTTAGCTTTAAACAATTCATAAATAAAAAAAATAAACTACATTACAATATTTTTCCCTTTCGATTGCTGACCAAAAAATGATACTTCCTTTGGGTATTCTGGCAACTCAACACTATAGTTACTAGAACGAACAGTACCAGTTTTCTTTCCTCTAACAATCATTCCTTCTAATTCACTAGGAAGTGGGTTTTTAGTCAGCTTCACCGCGTCTTCCGCTGTATAAGAAACAATAAATAAAGAGCGAGGAGATTTAGTATTGTTTGATTTAGAGCCATGCAGTAATTTTGAATGCATCAGACATGCTGTGCCTGCCTTGCCTACACAACTAATAGCCTTGGTTTTGCATTCGGCCTCAATTTCTGAGGAAACGGCGCCCGTAAAGATACCGTCGTGCCATAGCGAATGAAGTGGCCCGTTATGTGTGCCAGAAACCACCTCTAGGGGGCCGTTCTCGAGCGTCACATCGTCAAGAAAAAATAGAACTGTCATGATGTCTTCATTGGAATGTGGCTCATACGGAAAATCCTGATGGAACTTCACTTCCGTGCCCGAACCTGGAAGCTTAAGGTTAATTTTATTTGTCCAGTGCTTTATGTTTGGTCCAAAAATTTCACTAACTAGATCGAGCGCTTTATTATCTTTAACAACATCGAGACAAGCTTTTGAAATTTCGGCAGGAGAGGTGATTCTTCTAAGCGCAGGCTTTTCAAATGAATGAGTATCTAGTTGTAAATCAAAACGTGGCCTTCCATCCATAATTTTTCCGAAAGGCTTGTCATTATTCCTGCTCTCTTCAATCCACATTGATAACTCACTATTTAGTGCCGATAATTGAGAATCAGTTAACGCATTTTCAAGAACGATAAAGCCATCCTTTTGAAATCTTTCAACTAGATGTTGATTACTTGAGGGCATTTTTTTACCAAAGACCTTTCACAAAGTTGTAATTATGAACTAAATAATTAAAAAATACACAATTTTTTTAATGGCATTAATTAAAGTCATAATATCTTCTCATAATGAATATAAAATCATCCTAATGGAAATGATATTTGAAAATTTAAACTATATGCATTGGCTAGTCCTTGGTCTTGCTCTAGTAATTATTGAACTCTTTTTATGGTCAGTATTTCTGCTCTGGATTGGGGCTTCAGCAATCACCGTAAGTATTATTTTCTATCTCGCTCCTAGCACCTCTGGTGCCATGCAGTTGTTGATTTTTGTTTTAATCTCAATATCTGTAACCTATTTGGCAATGAAATACTACCCCATTAAAACGGTTGATGACGAGCTCAATAATAAGGCTAAGTCACATATTGGTAAAGAGTGTGAGGTAATGTCAATTGAAGATGGTGTTGCTAAGGTTCAGATAGGTAAGTCACTTTGGTTTGCAAAGGGTTTAGATCTTAATGTTGGTCAAATAGTTCAAATTGTTGATGTTGAGTCTTCAACGTTTATTGTCAAGCCATCCAAGTAGAGATTACCACTAAAAGTCTCGAGTCTATATTTAGATAATCCCATACTGGGATCTATAACTCTCAATTCTACTAACAACGTCTTCATTTTTAGAGGCTTTTAAATGCTCAATAATGTGAGACAAGTTGATGATGCTTAGAACCCTGATACCAAAAATTTGCTCAACCTCCTGAATTGCTGACAACTCCCCTTTGCCCTTCTCTTGACGATCTAGCGCAACTATCACGCCTTTTGTATTGGCATCATTAGCATTAATAATATCTTGAGCCTCTCGAATTGCAGTTCCTGCTGTAATTACATCATCAATAATTAAAATATCGCCCTCTAAGGGGTGGCCAACAATACTTCCGCCTTCTCCATGGTCTTTTGCCTCTTTGCGATTAAAACTGTAAGGAACGTTTCTATTGAAATTATCATTAAGAGCAATAGCAGTTGCAGCAGCCAAAGGAATTCCCTTATAAGCGGGGCCAAATAGAACATCAAATTGTAAATTACTTGCCTCGATCGCTTGAGCATAGAAATTGCCTAGCTGTGATAAATGGCTACCGGTATTAAATAACCCTGCATTAAAAAAATAAGGACTAATTCGCCCAGATTTGAGTGTAAATTCACCAAACTTAAGTACTCCAGTCTCTAAAGTAAAGTCTACAAAATCCTTTTGATACTGTTCCATCAAATATTCCTAAACTATTAAAATAACTTCAATGAGAATTATAACAATTAATGTCAACGGAATAAGAGCTGCTGAGAGAAAAGGTTTTTTCAGTTGGTTAAAAAAACAAAACGCTGATGTTGTGTGTTTGCAAGAAATTAAAGCCCAAGAAGATCAACTGGATGAACGCTTTTATCCACCTAGTATGTATACCTACTACCATAGTGCTGAGAGAAAGGGCTATAGTGGAACAGGACTCTATTGCAAATCAAAGCCTGATAGGGTTACTTATAGTCCATGGGAAGATATCAACTCAGAAGGCAGAATAATTCAGGCCGACTTTGGGGAATTAAGTGTCATCTCTATCTACCTGCCATCAGGTTCATCAAAGGAGGAGAGGCAGGCCTTCAAAATGGAATTTATCACTGATCGTTTTCTACCTCACTTACGCAAACTACAAAAAGATGGTAGAAAGTACATCATTTGTGGTGATTGGAATATCGCACATAAAAAGATTGACCTAAAAAATTGGCGATCGAATCAAAAGAACTCAGGTTTTCTTCCTGAGGAGAGAGCATGGCTTGATACGCTCTATGATGAGGTAGGATATATAGACTCTTTTAGAGAGATTAACCATGATGAATTTCAATACACTTGGTGGTCAAATCGGGGCCAGGCTTGGCTGAATAATACGGGCTGGCGACTTGATTACCAAGTAGTAAGTTCTAACCTAGCTGGCCTAGCAACGTCCTGTGAGATCTATAAAAAAGAACGTTTTTCTGACCATTCACCACTCATCATTGATTACAACTTATGAGTAACGAAAAACCGCTACGCAAAATTCGGAGCTTTGTTAAGCGCTCAGGAAGGCTTTCTAAAGCCCAGGCTATTGGATTAAACGAGCTATGGGATGATTACGGAATCAATCCAAATGGCAAACTACTCAACCTTAACAAACTCTTCTTGAGTCCAAACAATGTCACTCTTGAGGTGGGTTTTGGAAACGGAGATAGCCTTCTCGAGATGGCTATTCAAAATCCCAACCTAAACTTCTTAGGTATTGAGGTTTATGAAGCCGGAGTTGGTAGGCTTATTAATGAGGCTAGCAAAAACAAGCTCACCAACCTTAAAATCATTAAGGAAGATGCTGTAGAGGTTCTTAATAACAATATTCCTGATGACAGTATTTCACATTTTCAGTTATTTTTTCCTGACCCTTGGCACAAAAAGAGGCATCACAAGCGTAGAATTGTCCAAACAAGCTTTCTAGACTTACTTACAAAAAAGCTGAAAAATAATGGAATTGTTCATATTGCTACTGACTGGGAAAACTATGCGGAGCACATTATGGAGACGCTAGAATCGCATTCGCACTTTAAAAACTGTGCTGGTGACCATATATATTCTGAAAGACCTGAGCAACGGCCGTTAACTAAATTTGAGAATCGAGGTCAAAAATTAGGTCACGGTGTTTGGGATATTATTTTTACAAACTTAAAAGGAGGTTAAATGATATTTCCTATATTTGTAGTTGTTACACTTGCTGAGATCTATGTATTGGTTTCTGTAGGAGGTGCTATTGGCGCATGGTCAACCATACTATTAGTTATTATTACTGCCTTGATAGGATCAACCCTTCTTAAACAGCAGGGCTGGTCAATAATGGCAAAAGCACAACAGAGTATCGCTGAAGGCAGAACACCTGCACTAGAGATGCTTGAGGGGGTCGTTATTCTAGTTTCAGGTGTTCTCCTACTGACTCCTGGTTTTATAACGGATGGCCTTGGATTACTAGGCTTAATGCCTTGGAGTCGACGTTATTTTATTAACCACTTCTTGGAAAAAAATGCAGAACGTGTTTTTAGTCAAAGGAATTCAGTATTCATTAATAGAACAAAGAGTAGTGAATCAAAAACTGTTAACAAAGATGAGCCAATTGAAGGTGAGTTCTGGGAAGATAAATAATCCAAAACTAATTATTGATTCGACACCGTAATCTTAAAATATGCATAAGAAAAAAACCCTTGATGATTGGCTAAGTTGGCAAGAAGAACTAATGGAAGAGACTATTGTTCTTGGTCTAGAAAGGGTTCAGATAGTCTACGAGCGCCTTTTTCCAAATGGTGTACCGTTTGCTACAATTATTGTAGGTGGAACTAATGGTAAAGGCTCAACAATTGCTTTTATTGATAGCATATATAGACAGTCAAAGTACAAGGTGGGTCGCTCTACTTCACCCCATCTTATAAACTACAATGAACGTTTTGCAATTGATGGGGTAGATGTTAGTGATGCATCAATAATTGAAGCTTTTGAGTTAATTGAGGCAAAAAGAGAAGGGATCTTATTAACCTACTTTGAATTTTCAACCTTAGCAACATTGATCATATTTGCCAACGAAGCTGTTGATCTTGCTATTCTAGAAGTTGGGCTTGGTGGTCGACTCGACTCTGTCAATGTCGTTGATTGTGATGTTAGTGTTATTACAAATATCGCAATTGATCATACCGACTACCTTGGCGATACTAGAGAAGCTATTGGAAAAGAAAAGGCTGGCATCATGAGAACCTCCAAGCACTGTATTTGTGGCGACCAAGATCCGCCAATAAGCCTACTCTCTTATGCAAAAGAAATAGACTCGCCCCTTACCTTTATAAAACAAGGATACAAAGGTGAGATAGGTTTAGAGGGAATACATCAAAAACTGAATGCAGCTGTTGCAATCAAAGCGATAGAGAAGCTTGATGATCGATTCCCTGTATCCAATGATATGATCCTTAAGGGAGTCAAAAAAGCTCGAATCGTTGCTCGATTTGAAAAAATACCTGTAGGTGATAAAACTATTATTCTTGATGTTGCTCATAACCCAGAAGCGGTTAAGACTTTAGTGAATACTTTGTCAGAATCTCCAATGGAAACAGTGGCTATTTTTTCAGCACTTGCTGACAAAAATATTGATGACATGATTGGGCTTGCATCAGACACTATTAAGCACTGGTTTTTGGTTCCACTTTCTGCTGAGCGCGCAATTCAAATGGAGGCTCTCGAGAACAAATTTAGTAAATCACAAGTAACAACAGTTTGTTTAACTATGGATAATGCTATTGAAAAGGCGCTTGCACTTATTAATATTAAAAGAATTGTAATTTTTGGGTCGTTCTATACGATAGCTGATGCAGCTAAATTCTTAAAAGAATCTGAGTATTATTAGTTACCGGAGTTAACGACAGACTTTAAGAAACTATTGTAAAATTAGTCCTATCTTTCAGGGAGACCATGGGCAATTTTTTTAACAACTTTTGGGATACTATAAGTTTGCTGGCTTGGTCAGACTGGCTTACCCTCATAATCCTCATCATTTTTGTTGTAAGGGGCTTTATTCAAGGCCTTGCTAAAGAAATCATTAGCCTTGTTTTTGTTATTTTAGCAATTATCTTAGCGTTTCTTTATTATGATGAGTTTACAAATACTTTTCTGAGTAGCTGGATTAGCTCAGCAAACCAGTCAATTTTTGCACTCTCTTTTGGCGCTATATTTCTTGCTATTTGGTTTATTAAAAAAGGATTTTATAGGATATCAGAGGCCTCTTCACGTATCGATAATCCTTGCGACCTAAATAGACCCTTTGCGATTACTGTCATAACTACTATAATTGCCATAACAAGTTATAATTATCTAGGAATCATTTCTGAACTTAGAACGATAGAGGTGATGATAGTTAATGAGTCATTACGTAATTTTGTATCATTCTGTGTTGTTTTTGCTGCTTTTCTTATAGCTACTGTTGCTTTATCAAAGCTTCTTAATATTAAAATCGACAATGAAGAGCCTTGTGTTATGTCACCAGTATTTAGTGGATTTTTAAGGGTTTTTACTACACTTGATGTTTTAATTAATGCGCGAAATATAGTCGGTCTAAAGAATAAATTTTTTGGTGCAGTACTAGGTTTATTTAAGGGTGGTATTTTTGTACTAATTATTGTACTTATCCTGCAAAGCATGACGTGGGTTACACAAAATCATGCCTGGGTAGAGACAAGTGGCGCGTTAAGGACTTTTCAAGACTGGTCAGTTGACATAAAACCTTTATTGTCTAAGTATTTGTTATTTGTTGAGCTCGAACCCGGTGATGCAGTCGCTGAGTTTATAGAGACTGAAATTTTAGGGGAATAAATTATGTGTGGTATTGTTGGCATACTATCTACTACAAAAAAAGATGTGGGGTTTTTTATTTATGACGCACTGACAATTATTCAGCACCGCGGCCAAGATGCTGCCGGTATAACAACTGCCAACAAAGGGCGTTTTTATATGCGCAAGGGGAATGGACTTGTTCGCAATGTTTTTCGAACAAAGCATATGGAAAAATTGATTGGCGACATGGGAATTGGTCACATCCGCTATCCTACAGCAGGAAGCTCTTCTGAGGCTGAAGCTCAGCCATTTTATGTTAATTCACCTTACGGAATTGCATTTGCACATAATGGTAACCTAACCAATGCTGAGTCATTAGCAAAAGAAATTTTTGAGCAAGATCTTCGACATATTAATACCAACTCAGACTCAGAGATACTGCTCAATATACTGGCCAGTGAAATAGCCGAAGGACAAAAGCATCGAATCAATGAAAGAGATATTTTTAAAGCGGTAACAAAGCTTCATAAACGAGTAAAGGGCGCTTATGCAGCAATAGGAATGATACCGGGCTATGGTATTTTTGGGTTTAGAGATCCCAATGGAATTAGGCCCTTAATACTCGGAGAAAGAACTACAAAAAAGGGCACTAAATATATGCTTACTTCTGAAAGTGTTGCTCTTACTGCGCTTGGTTATAAAATTACTCGTGATGTTAAGCCTGGAGAAGCAGTTGTAATTGATAGAGAAGGAAACGTTCATTCTCAGCAATGCTCAGATAGTTCAACGTTATCGCCCTGTATTTTTGAATTTGTTTATTTTGCAAGGCCTGACTCCATTATTGACAACATTTCAGTCTACAAATCGCGCCTCAGGATGGGTGAAAAGCTTGCTGAAAAAATTAAGTCTAAATGGTCTGAGGAGACAATAGACGTTGTTATGCCTGTACCTGATACCTCTAGAACAGCAGCGCTCCAATTAGCTAATGAGTTGGATTTAAAGTATCGAGAAGGCTTTATAAAAAATCGCTATATTGCAAGAACCTTTATTATGCCTGGTCAAAAACAACGAAAAAAATCGGTACGCCAAAAGCTAAGTGCAATTGAACTTGAATTTAAAGGCAAGAACGTTCTCTTGGTTGATGACTCTATTGTGAGAGGAACAACAAGTAGAGAAATTGTTCAAATGGCAAGAGTTGCTGGAGCAAAAAAAGTCTTCTTTGCATCAGCCGCTCCTCCTGTACGTTATCCTAATGTGTACGGTATTGATATGGCGAGTAAAAATGAGTTTATTGCCCACAATAAAACGACTGATGAGGTCTGTCAATCTATTGGTGCAGATAAATTAATCTATCAAAATCTTAAAGACTTAATATGGTCAGTTCAGCAAGGTAACCCGGATATCTTGTCTTTTGACTGTTCTTGTTTTGATGGAAAATACCTTACTAAAGATATTGATACACCCTATCTAGATAACCTTGAAGCCAGAAGGTCTGACCAAGCTAAACAAGATAATATAACCAATGAGAGTTCAGAATTAATTTACAATGATGCTGACTAAGAATAAAAATGAAAGATAACAAGTTTAAAACAAAAGCGATCCGTGAGGGATATCAGCCAACTCAAGAGCAGGAACATTCAGCTGCTATTTTCCTGACCTCAAGCTTCAGGTTTGATAGTGCTGAGCAAGCAGCTAAAAGGTTTGACAATAAAGATCAGGGCAACGTATATTCAAGATTTACTAATCCAAGCGTTGTCGCCTTTGAAGAGAAATTAGCCGCCCTAGAAGGGGCCGAGCAATGCCTCGCTACTGCTAGCGGTATGTCAGCTATTTTTGCAACAATTATGACACTCCTCAAGCCAGGCGAACATATGGTTGCATCACGTGGAATGTTTGGAACCACCATAGTTCTTCTTAATACCATTATCCAAAAGTTTAATATCGAAGTGACATTTGTTGACTTGCCTGACTTAAATGACTGGAAAAATAGTGTTCAAACTAATACAAAATTATTTATGCTTGAAACGCCTTCGAATCCACTTGGCGAGGTTGTAGATTTAAGAGCGCTTTCAGCAATTTCTAAAAAAAATAATATTATTTTAGCGGTTGATAATTGCATTATGACGCCTGCCCTTCAAAAACCATTAGCTTTAGGTGCAGACTTAGTTATCCACTCAGCAACTAAATACATTGATGGTCAAGGCCGGTGTCTCGCAGGTGCTATTGCAGGAAACAATAAACTGATAGATGAAATAAGTAGCTTTGCAAGAAGTACAGGCCCAACCCTAAGTGCATTTAATGCTTGGATTGTATTTAAGGGTCTTGAAACGCTGAGCTTGAGAATGCAAGCACACTGTGAGAATGCAAAAAAACTAGCAATCTGGCTTAATGAACAAGAATTTGTCAAAAAGGTACACTATCTTGGATTGGACTCGCACCCTCATCATAGTATTGCGAAAGAACAACAGTCTGATTATGGTGGAATTGTGTCATTCGAAGTAATTGGTGGTAGGAAAGAGGCTTTTCGTCTAATTAACAACACCAAAATGATTTCTATTACCGCAAATCTTGGTGACACTAAGAGCACCATTACCCATCCAGCCACTACAACCCATGTTAGACTTTCAGATGAAGAAAAACAACAAAGCAATATCTCTGAAAACCTAATTCGTATCTCGGTTGGATTAGAAGATATCGAGGATATTATTGCTGATATCAAGCCATAAGTTGAATTTTTATCTCAATTTAAGTGTGTTAAAATCCTTACAGTACTTGATATATCAATCTTTATGAAGCAGAACAGTTACTCATATGATGATCTAATTCTTTGTGGCAAAGGAGAATTATTTGGGCCTGGTAATGCTCAGCTTCCTCAACCACCAATGCTGATGTTTGACCGTATCACTAATATTAGTGAAAATAGTGGTGAGTATGGAAAGGGTGGAATGACTGCAGAGTTAGATATCAATCCAGGATTATGGTTTTTTGATTGTCACTTTAATGAAGACCCTGTTATGCCTGGTTGTTTAGGTGTTGATGCACTTTGGCAATTGGTTGGCTTCTATCTTGGCTGGCTTGGTGGACCTGGAAGAGGTCGAGCTCTTGGTTCAGGTCAAATTAAATTTACAGGCCAAGTCTTACCAACCAATAATAAGATTACTTACAATGTTAGCCTTTCCCGAGTTATTGCACGAAAACTTTATATGGGTATTGCTGATGCAACGATGGAAGTTGATGGCAAAACCATCTATGAAGCAACTAATCTAAAGGTGGGCTTGTTTACGGATACATCTTCTTTCTGATGAATCGAGTAGTCATAACTGGGATGGGTATTGTTAGCAGCTTGGGAGGCAATAAAGCCGAAGTCCTAGAATCGCTAAAATCTGCAAAATCAGGTATAGAATTCAGTGAAAAGTATGCAGAAATGGGCCTCAGATCTCACGTTCATGGATCGATCTCAGAGGTTGATACAAGTGACATTATCGATCGCAAGATGCTTCGCTTTATGGCTGATGCAGCCATATTTAATGCGATCGCTCTTGATGAAGCCATTAAACAGTCTGGACTTAGTGAAGACATGGTCTCTAGTGAGCGTACTGGTCTTATTATGGGCTCTGGTGGCGCTTCAAATGTTAACGTTGTTGAGGCTGCAGATATTTTAAGAGAAAAAGGTATAAAACGCGTTGGGCCTTACCGCGTTCCAAGAACTATGGGCTCAACTACTTCTGCTTGTCTCTCTACTCTATTCAAAATAAAAGGTATTAATTACTCAATCAGCTCGGCTTGCTCTACAAGTGCTCACTGTATTGGTAATGCTATGGAACAAATTCAGCTCGGCAAGCAGGATGTCGTCTTTGCTGGTGGTGGTGAGGAATTAGACTGGTCCACAACAATGCTATTTGATTCTATGGGAGCACTCTCTTCAAAATACAATGAAACACCTGAACTTGCATCACGTGCATTCGATGCCAATCGTGATGGATTTGTAATTTCAGGTGGTGGTGGTGCCCTTATTCTTGAATCTTTAGAACATGCCGAGGCTCGCGGCGCAACTATAATTGCTGAATTGGTCGGTTATGGCGCAACTTCAGATGGCTATGACATGGTCGCACCATCTGGTGAAGGTGCAAGGCGCTGTATGGAAATCGCTACAAGCACTGTCAATGGCACTATAGACTATATTAATGCTCATGGTACTTCAACTCCGGTAGGTGATATAAAGGAGCTTGAAGCGATCAAAAAGGTTTTCGACACTACATCAATTCCACTAATTGGTTCAACTAAATCTCTTTCTGGACATGCATTGGGAGCCGCAGGAGTTAACGAATCTATCTATTCATTATTGATGCTTGAAAACGACTTCGTTGCTGAGTCAGTTAATATTGAAACACTTGATGATGAAGCCGAAGGTATGCCTATTGTTAGGGAAACAAAAAATATAAAACTGAATCGTATACTTTCAAATAGTTTTGGATTCGGTGGCACTAACGCATGCCTTGTATTTGAAAGGTTTAATACATAAAACCGATGATACTTTAACCTTTATTGATTTAAAAAGTTTGTAAGCCTAAGGTCTTGCGTCTATTTCCTTTTTCTCTTTCTCAGAAGGCAGCATGTCTTCTTTAGAAATTCCTAGTGCAAGAATCATTGAGCTTGCAACATATATAGACGAGTATGTACCAATAACAACGCCGATAATAAGTGCTCCAGCAAAGCTATGAATTACTTCACCACCTAAATAGAACAATGCCAAAAGAACTATTAATGTTGTCAATGATGTCATTAATGTGCGTGACAAGGTTTGATTGAGTGCATCATTAACAATTGGGCCAGGTTCGATATGGCGAGTGGACAGAAAATTTTCTCGAATACGATCAAAAACTACAATCGTATCATTAAGTGAATAGCCAATGACCGCTAGGATTGCAGCCAGTACAGTTAAATCAAACTCAATCTGCAGTAAGGAAAATATTCCAATGGTAATAATCACATCATGAACCAGTGCGGCAATCGATCCCAATGCAAAGCGATACTCAAATCTAAAGGCTACATAAATCAGAATCCCGATAAGCGCATAAAGCATCGCTAACCCGCCATCATTAGTTAACTCTTCACCCACTTTAGGTCCAACAAACTCGACTCGACGGACATCTAAACCATCGCCAAGCATTCTAATAATTGATGAACTAAGCTGTGCAGAGGAAGCAGCCTGCGGCTCAAGTTGAATCAACACTTCAGTGTCTGATCCAAAATACTGTACATTTGTACCTTTGTAATTAGCTGAAGTAAGTTTAGAACGAATATCTTCTAGATCTGCTGTTTTTTCATAGCCAAGCTCTATCAACGTACCACCAGTAAAGTCAATACCAAACTTGAGACCTTGAAATCCTATTGACGCTATTGATACCACCAATAAGATTGCAGAGAAAATCAATGCATACTTTCGATTGCCTACAAAATTAATGACTGGAATATTTAATGACTTAAGGCTCATATCGATAGCTCCTCAATTTTTTTACCACCATAAATAAGATTAATCATAGCCCTAGAGACTATGATTGCTGTAAACATTGAAGTGATGATTCCAATTGAAAGGGTAACCGCAAAGCCTTTGATTGCCCCTGTACCAAAACTAAACAAAACTAATGAAGCAATTAGTGTAGTGATATTTGCATCAGCAATTGTCAATAAGGCTTTTTCATAGCCCGCAGAAATTGCCTTTTGAATATTTTTGGTAGAACGTAGCTCTTCCTTAATTCGTTCAAAAATTAACACGTTAGCATCAACCGCCATACCTACGGTTAAAACGATACCAGCTATACCTGGCAGTGTGAGTGTTGCCTGAATCATAGATAAGACTGAAACTATAGTTATCAAATTAAGAGTTAAAGCTACATTAGCAACTAAACCAAAGACACGGTATCGCCAAGCCATAAAAACTAGAACCAAAGCAAACCCAACTAAAACTGATATCAATCCTTTCTGAATGTTATCAGCACCCAGGCTTGGGCCGATAGTTCGCTCTTCAATAATCTCAATAGGCGCCGAAAGTGAGCCAGCCCTTAACAGTAAAGCTAAATTGGTTGCCTCTCTAGAGCTGTCTAAACCAGTTATCTCGAAACGATTTGAAAAAGTACCTTGAATTGTTGCTGCATTAATAATATCTTGTGTCTTGCTTCGCTTCTTAACTGTTTTTCCATTTTCTATAATGGTTTCAACCTGATTTTCAATAAAAACAACACCCATTCGATAACCAATAAATTCTTTAGTCGTCTCAAGCATTGTTCTGCCGCCTGCATTATCTAAAACAATAATAACCTTCGGTTGATTATTTTGGTCAACACCAGAAGTTGCATCTACTATATTCTCACCAGTTACAATTACAGTTGTTTTAAGGAGTAATGGTCTACCATCTTTAAATTTATAGAGTTTTGATCCAGATGGAATTTTGCCTGACTGTATCGCTGTCTGAACATCATTTTTTTCATCCACCAGTCTGAACTCAACAGTTGCAACTGCGCCCAAAATTTCTTTAGCCCTGGCAGTATCCTGTACACCAGGCAACTGAACCACAATCCTTTCAGATCCTTGCTGCTGAATAATTGGCTCTGCAACACCTAGCTCATTGACGCGATTACGAAGTGTTGTAATATTTTGCTTTAAAGCACTAGATTTAGCGGCTTTCTGTGCATTAGATGACATCTCTAAACTCACCTCAAGCTCTGACTCACTTCCTTCAACAATCATCAAATCAGAGAGGTCACTTTTAATGAGTTTTTTAGCTTTGTCCTTTTGCTCCTCAGTCTTAAAACTGGCCACCAACAGATTATCTTCTTTACGAATTTTTTTATACAACTTATCTTTACGGAGAAGTGTTCTTAGCTCATTATAGTAGCGATCAATAGACGTGGAAATAACTGCTTCCATATCAACTTCAAGTAAAAAATGAACCCCTCCCCTAAGGTCAAGTCCTAGAGACATAGCCTGACCGCCAAGACCTGAAAGCCACTGAGGTATTGATGGCGCTAAGTTTAAAGCTACAACATAGTTTCTGCTCAGGGTATCTTTTAACAAAGCCTTAGAAGAAAGTTGAGACTTTGAGTCGCTAAATCGAATCAAAATGTTGCTGTTAATAAGTTCAAGTGATTTAAAGTCAATAGCATTTTCTACTAATGCATTATTTATACCTTCTAGATCATTCTCTTCAACAGCATAGTCACCCGTACCAGTAATCTGAATGGCCAGGTCAGAGCCATAAATATTTGGCAGTGCATATAGTGATGTAATAAACAAGAAAAATACAACTAATGTATTTTTCCAGGGTGCGTAATGATTCATAAGGATTTATTTTTTATGTATTATTATGCTGACTCTTTTTTGCCATTGGCTTTTGATTTTGCACCTGACTTAGTCATCGGTTTTACGCTGCCTTTTGGCATTTTTTGATTAATACCCTGCTTTTGAACTTTGACAGAAACGCCTGAAGCAATCTCTATCTCCGCAAAAGACTCATCTACAGCATTAATTTTTCCTATAACTCCACCGTTAGTTACAACTTCATCACCTTTTTTAAGTTCTTTGAGTAAATTTTTGTGATCCTTGGCACGCTTTTGTTGTGGTCTGATTAATAAAAAATACATCAGCACAAACATTGCTATCAAAAATAGTTCTGGGGGTAGATTCATCTCTTGCTCCAAAAAATATAAAGGGGTTATTTTATCGTAGTTAGGCCACCCATGTAGCTTTGTAAGACTTTTGGAATAGTAATACTTCCATCAGCATTCTGATAATTCTCAATCACGGCAACCAAAGTTCTACCAACTGCCAAGCCCGAACCATTTAGTGTATGTAAAAACTCTGACTCCTTGGTTTCAGGATTTTTCCACCTAAGCTGCATTCTTCTTGCTTGAAAGCCTTCAAAACATGAGCATGATGAAATTTCTCGATAAGCTGTCTGCCCTGGGAGCCATACTTCAAGATCATAAGTTTTAGCTGAAGAGAATCCTAAATCTCCAGTACATAAGATTACTTTACGATAAGGCAATTCCAATAATTTAAGGATGCCTTCTGCATGTTCAGTTAATTCTTCAAGAACATCATAAGAGTTATCAGGATTAGAGATTTGCACTAATTCAACTTTTTCAAATTGGTGTTGGCGAATTAAGCCCCTTGTATCTTTTCCATATGAACCTGCTTCAGATCGAAAACATGGCGTATGAGCAACAAACTTAAGAGGCAGCTCAGAGTCTTTTAAAATTGAATCACGAACAATATTAGTGACTGGAACTTCTGCTGTTGGAATTAAATAGAGTGCCTTAGCTTCACCCTCTTCGCCATGCAGATGCGTCTTGAATAAGTCAGCCTCAAATTTTGGTAATTGCCCAGTTCCTGTCAGTGAATCCGCATTTACTAAGTAGGGTGCGTAAGTTTCAGTGTAGCCATTTTTCTCAGTATGTTGGTCTAACATAAACTGAGTTAAGGCACGCTGAAGCTTTGCAACTTTTCCAGTAATAACAACAAATCGTGACCCTGAAATCTTAGCCGCAGCTGCAAAATCTATGCCATGCATTTCACCTAAATCAACGTGATCTTTTGGTTCGAAGTCAAACTTTTTTGGCTCACCCCACTTCGACAACTCAATATTTTCATCCTCACTTTGACCCTCGGGCACAGAGGGATGTGGAATATTAGGGATCGCCATAACAATTTCATCAATCTTTAACTGAAGGTCATTCAATGCAGATTTAGCATTATCAAGCTTTTCTCCTAGATCTGAAACCTCTTCGAGAAGTGGCTTGATGTTTTCTCCAGAAGCTTTGGCTTGGCCTATCGCCTTAGATTTAGTGTTACGTAAATTTTGCAAATCTTGGGTTTGAACTTGGATGACCTTTCTTTGATCTTCAAGTTTATTAAATTCCGCAACATCAAAAGAAAAATTTCGTCTCTTGAGTTGCTCAACTACAAAATCAATATTGCCTCTTAGAAGCTTACTTTCTAACATTAGAAAAACCTAAATTAACATGCGTAAATTATACTATATTCATTAGAATTAGAGGGTTGATACATTTCACGAAATAATCAAATAAACTTTAAAATCAATACTGGTACTTGACTTCTAAATTAACCCGCTGATAATCATCGAGCAAACTGAAAGCACGATCCGATTTAGCATTTGCATAGGAGGCGCCTAAGGAAGCCTTCCAGTGGTCATTAATATCCCAATCAAGGCCAGCCGATGTCAAAGAAAGATCATTATTAGAGGCAGCAATATTAGATAAGCTCCAACTCCAATCTGAGTCACCAAACTTATCACTTACACTTGCCATATAAGTCGTAGTGTTTCTCTTCGTGCTAACACTAGCTAATAAGGTAGGCGTTAAATAGTCTTCATAGAAATCCAATAAATACTGAGAATTAATAGAAATTAACCACTGTCTATCATTTTTTTGAATATCAAAAGCCAAGTCCCAATCAATTCTGTCGACTTTTATAAACTGTCCTAATCGGTTATGCTCAAGATTTCGCTTGTATGCTATATCAAATTTAAGTAAGTAGTCATCAAATGCTTTATTCATACCAAAACCTAATAACTGATAAGGGCTAGCATAAGTAACCCCATCTATTAGATTTTTTAGAGCGTTATTGGGTATTAGTTGACCAGCGTAGAATGCCACATCACTTCCCTCCCGATTAATCCCATAACGCACCCCAAATTCATCATCACTATCGTCTTTAAGGGAGAGTAGAGCGCTCTTTGTAATTGAGGGATTTGAATTATAAAATAAACTTAAATCACTATTATTAGAATAACGAGTAGCGCTTAGAAACCACTGTGAAATTATTTTCGGATCAGTCAAACCGCCCGCAGGATTAACCACATCAAGTGCACCACCTTCAAGCTCACCCCAACCAATAGTATATCGCCCCAACTTAGTACTCCAGTCTTCGAAACTAAACTGCAAAAATGCCCTCTCTACTTCTATATCACTCGCTGAAGTTGAATGATAGCTATCACTAGGCCAATATTTCGTTGCCTTAAGTTCCACTTCACCATATCCTGACTCAGAAACAGAGCCACTTGTTCCTAGTGTTAATTCAGTTCTTTCTTTTGTGGTGCTATAGCTACTAGCAGGATTAAATCCCCATTTTTGCGAAACGCCAAGATTAAGCCAAGCCAAAGACTTTTCATCATCAATAGACTCATCACCAAAGATATCGCTATCATCTGACCATTCATCAAGCTCTTGAGTAGAATCTTCAAAAACAACTTCATCATCAAAAAACGAGTCATCAGCATAAACAACAGAGTTGAAAACTAAGCCAAACATTAAATATATAAATAATATTTTGATTAGATTAACCATGCTTACTTTTAAAATTATTTTGCCTGCTTACGCAAATCTTTTAAATACTTCTCTCTGAAAGCTTGGTCAGTTAAAGCTCTTTGAGTCAAAAAATCTTCATTAATGTCCATATCAAAATTTATTGCCTCAAGTTTCATATTGGTCAACCTATTACTGACAGTATTAAAAAATGTCAGACTTCTTCCCATCCAGACATTATTGATCTTTTCAACCTTTCCTACCTCTAGCTTCTTAATAGGATTATTGTATTTATCAAACATTTGCACTTTAAGAGAAATAAACCTTTCAGTGTCAATCCAACTTTGCGTCTTTCCATAACTACTTTTGCTAAGACGATGCGGTTTTGGGGTTGATTCGATTACCACAACTTCTCTACCTCTAAACGTTCCTTGGTCTAGTAGTTCATATGTATAGTCATCAAGTTTTCCAGTTTCTTGATCCTCAGTTGTCATCTCTGTTCCAAAAATGCTAGCAGATTCAGTCTCTTCATCATCACTATTTCTAACACTAATCCGCTTTACCTTTCCAAGAGCAGATAGATATAACCAGGTTTCATTATCTCGATCGCTATCATCATAACTATAAGACAACATACCTATACCTTTCTCACTTGCAGGTTCAAGAATAATGGCAATACTCTTGCTATCTTTGTTATTCTCGCCGGTATTAATTTGTGCACTCTCTACTAACTTAACGCGGGCTTTTTCAGCACACTTTACCTTTCCATCCCTTTTTCCATATTTACAAGTAGTCAGTTTCATACGTGTAAATGCAGACTCAGTTGACTTGCGACTTTCTTCGTCAACTTTTTCCATAATCTCTCTGGCACTTAAGTCAGTTTCAGCATAAACATTTGAGACAGAAAAAATAAAAAATATACTCAGCGCAACAACGAGTAGTGGTGAATTCGAGTTAGTTAATATTAATCTATTCATTTTGCAACCTCTATAAAATTTAAATTATCTTCAACATCCTTTTGACCAAATTTTGGCTTAAAAATCATAATCAGTGCTGGGAAAAAAAGCAAGTCACACAATAAAGCAACAAATATAGCTAAAGAGCCAAAACCACCAATCTTAGCCAAACCCAAATAATCACTAAAAGTAAGCATAAAAAAACCAAGACCGAGTATTAATGTTGTAAATGTAACCGCCTGCCCAACTTCCTTTATTGCATCAACCAATGCCATTCGCATGTCATTGTTTTCAGCAAGTGACATTCTATAATGACTAATAAAGTGAATCGTATCATCTACCGCTATACCTATTATCAAAGGTGCAATCATCAGAGTATCGGTGTCGAGTGGAATTCCAAAAAGACCCATCAAGCCAAACGCCAGAGTGGCTGGAATTAAGTTAGGGACAATCGACATAGCTCCCGCCTGAAGTGAGCCCAGTGTAACCATCAACAAGGAACTAATAACTACAGCAGCTATTGCTAAACTCTTGAACTGGTTCCTACTTAAATCATCTGCAAGCCTCATCATCATTGCAAAAGTGCCGGTAATTTCAACGTCCAAATCAGGGTAACGGTCTTTTAATGTATCAAATTCATTACTTATGTCCTTTCGGATGCCTTCAAAAAATTCTGCATATTCATTTGACCCTGCATTTTTTAACTGAATACTAATGTGGCTTTTACTGTAGTCATCACTCACCAAGGCTCGTCGCTCCTCTGGGTTGGCGCTGTTAAACAAATACAGTAACTGTGATACAGTGATTTGACTTTCAGGGATGGTTCGGTACTGTTCATCACCTTGCATAATGGCATGAGTTTCTTTAACCAAGTCTGCGAGCGAGTTAGTTCGAATAATATATTTACTATAACTTTCCTTGACTTGACTCTGGAGACGACTCATTGCGTTTAAAACTGCAGGGTCCATGATAGCGTCAGACTCTCCAGTATTAACCACAATAATCATATTCCCTGTACCCATCATGTGCTCATCAACAATATCATATGCCTGGCCAATAGGGACATCATCAGAATAAAGCTCAACCAAGTTGGAGTCAATTTTGACTTGAGTTGCGCCGTACAGGCAGATTCCAAATACGCCAAAAAAAATCACAACTATTGCATATCGAAAACGCTGTACGAAAGATGGAATTTTATTAAGTAGTGGCTGTAACCAGTCTGCCCCCAGTAACCAAGTTAAGCCAATTCTTTGTGATAAATTTATTATTGGCTTCGCAAAAAAGCATAAAAACTTTAAAGCCTTTATTTGAATCGACTTAAAGAAAGCTTTCATTGAGCTTGTTAAAGTTCTCTTTTGTTGAACGACATTTGAGACCTTCTTGTCTTGCATTGGATGCCAGTAATCCAGTAACACTGGTAATAGATAAATTGTATATAGAAAAGCTAGACCAACTCCTGCCGCAGAAGAAAATCCAAACAGAACAAACTGTGGCATTCCTGTCACTGCCAGTGAGGACATACCTGCCATTGTTGTGACAGTGGTGAGCAAGATTGGCACCCCAGTTTTGCCATAAGCTTGCGACAAAGCCTGTTCATGATCATTACCAGAACGCCTAAACAATAAATAGGAACTCATTACATGAACGCAGTCCGCCACACCAACGGCGATCACTAACATTGCTGTTAAAGCAATGAGTGTGGTGGAAGCTATATTAAGCCAACTCAGGCCGCCAATTACAAACAAAATACTAAGACCGATAGCTAACTGTGGAAGTACTACAGCGCTGGCTGAACGAAACAAGGTCCAAAGCAAAAGATTAATAATAATCAGCATACCTACCAAAAGGAAACCCGCTTGAATCATTGTTCCCCAAGCCAACTCGACCATCGCCGAAGTCCCGATTGGATAAAAATCAAAATTTTCCAACATCCGTGGTTGTTCATATATGGCTGAAACAGCCTGCATAAAAGGAATATATAGTGATGGCTCTATATCTTTAAATTTAACTTTTTGAAGAACAACCTGATCATCTACTGAATCTTCAAAATCATCGCTCCAATCGTCATCAGAAAACAAGGACTGCTCTTCATTTTGATTTTCAATTAAAGGAATCGTTCCAAAATCTGTAGTAATCGAGATTGCACCAAAGCGATGGTCTTTTGAAAACATAAAGAGCGGCAGACTGGATTGTTTGCCAGCTTCAGACTTAATCTCGCCAAGTATGTTTGTATCTCTAGGAATGGTTTTTGGAACCAAGAGAGGGGCGCTCAATACATCGTCTTCATTTTTTTGAATGCGAATATTAGTTAAAGATTGAACCCTCTTGATATGTTTTAGTGTTTCGGCAACCTTGGAGGTTAGCCCATATTGCTCAAGCCAAACCTCATCACTAATTTTCTCATCGTTATCAAGTACTTCAGTTATTTCAGAAATTAAAGATAAAGATTGATTTGAGAATACATCTCCGTCTTTAGCTTCATATACAATAAAGAGTCCATCATCACTACCAAACTGCTCACGAAACTCATTTAAGGACTTTACTGCCGGGTCATCTTCGCTAAACCAAGATTCAAAAGAGACGTCTAAGACAAAACGAGTCGTCCCATAGCCCATAAAAACGGTTAAGAGTAGTGCAAGTATGAGGACAATTTTCCGATAAGGTCTTAACTGTCCAGGTACTATAGCAAAGTACTTATTTAGTGCTAATAAAAGATTCTTCATTATTAAACTCTAAAAACATATGTACATTATATCTATTTAGTATTGAGCTAATTAAAATCAAGAATCAATTAGAACTAATTTTTTGCTGCCAGTAAATTAATCCTTGAGTATTAATCTTAACATCAAGTTTTAACCTATCTCTGCAAAATTCTAGGTCATCATTTCCAATCTTCTCAATCCCCTTTAAAAAATAGTTCATCATTTCATCTTGAATAATTAATTCAGCATCATTCTCTGTTGCATATTTTTTTGCTAAATTACTTACAAAGTGAATACCATCTATCAACTGATCAACTACTTTCTGAGTTGGTTTAATTGCAGCAAAGTGGGTTAAGCAGACTCGCTGAGGCTTATATTCCATTATTTTGTATATGCTTTTGATTAGTGCTTCAGGATCAAACTGAACAGGGCTCGTGCTTGGGAAAATATATACTTCATTTTCCTTATCAAGGTCACGATATGAGATTCCAAACGTATCCCCCGTAAACATAGATTCTGTTTGCTTATCCCAGACACAAAAATGATGTCTTGCATGCCCAGGAGTATCAATAAATTTAAGCTCTCTTCCTTCAAAATCCAAAATAAAGTTGTCGTCTGCCTCTATAACTCTACTAGAATCTATTGGGATAATTTCACCATACAATTTATTAAAATTTTCTTCCCCATAAACTGCCATTGCCCCTTCAATAAGTTTACTAGGATTAATCATATGCCTGGCACCTCTAGGATGAACTATGAGTTGTGCATTTTGACATCGATTCATTAGTTCACCAGCGCCGCCTGCATGATCAAGATGTACGTGCGTCGGAATAATATAAGCTACATCAGAAAAGCTTAATCCATCCATCTTAAGAGCTTTTTGAACATTAGTGGCACTATACTTGTTGCCTGTTTCTATAATGGCAACCTCATTTCCCTGCCTAAGTAAATATATTGCAGCGAAGTCCTTACTGAAATAGCCTGAATCAATAACACTGATTCCGTCTGCAATGTTTGATACATTTAAACGACTAGTCATGGCCTGTATAGTTTTGTTAATTCTCTTCGAAGAGTTCGATTTATTTTACTAGATTATAGTTCAGATAAAAAAATACCCCGCCTTTAAAAAGGTCGGGGTATTTTAAATAAAAGCCTAGCAATGTCCTACTCTCACATGGGGAGACCCCACACTACCATCG
>ERZ1046148.494-NODE-494-length-24076-cov-25.758586_pt1 | contig 24076 bp, 40 predicted proteins | sample MGYA00383090_ERZ1046148 | MGnify/ENA primary metagenome ERZ1046148 (study PRJEB29581, sample SAMEA5548360) | metagenome | biome: marine; feature: coastal; material: water | depth 25 m | study: Short-term variability in the microbial, nano- and picoplankton... | reverse complement strand
CATGAAAGCCCATAGCACCAAGTCCAATACTTCTCTCCCGCAAAGCACTGTATTTTGCTTTTTCCATTTGAGCAGGAGCACTGTCGATAAAGTACTGTAATACATTATCTAACATTCGTACTAAGTCTGGTATAAATGCTGGGACTTCAGACCATTCGTCAAAGTACTCCAGATTTACACTAGAAAGACAACATACTGCTGTTCTCTCTTCGTTAGTTGCAAGAGTAATTTCAGAACAAAGATTACTATGATTTACATAGAGACCTTTTTTCTTCTGAAACTCGGGCAAGTCTTGATTTACAGCGTCTTCAAACATAAGATAGGGTTCACCTGTCTCCATTCGATTCTGTAGTAACTTTACCCAAAGTGTTCTTGCGGACACTATTTTTTTAACTTCATGACTGTGAGGATCAATAAGTTCCCAACTATCATCAAAGTTTTCTTCGTGTGTTGCACGGTGTATTATTTCCATAAACTTATCGTTTATAACTACTCCGTGATGTAAGTTTGTACACTTGCGATTTGTATCTCCGCCAGTGGGCTTACGAATATCTAAAAATTCTTCTATTTCAGGGTGAGTAATATGCAAGTATCCTGCATAACTACCTCGTCTTGTAACTCCTTGTGAAAAAGCTAACATCTCTGCGTCAACTACTTTCATAAAAGGAATCGCCCCCGTACTTTCAGAACCTTTAGATGTTTTTGTTCCTTGTGATCTTACTGAACTCCATGAGCCTCCAATACCTCCACCAAAGGATGAAAGGTAAGCATTTTCAGTATAATGATCTGTAATACCTTCTCTACTATCTTCTACATAATTAAGAAAACATGAGATAGGCATACCGCGTTCTGTGCCGCCATTAGATAATACAGGAGTAGAAAACATAAACCATAAATTACTTGCGTAATCGTATAATCTTTGCGCATGGTCTTCGTCATCTGCAAAAGCAGTTGCTGCTCGAGCAAACGCTTCCTGAGGACTCTTTTCATCTCCTACTAAATATCTATCTTCTAGTGTTTTATGACTAAACTCTGTTAAAAGTTTATCTTTACTATAATCTATTTTCATTTAAGTGCCTTTTTAAAGTTGAATTAATAACTTCTGTGTTTTTTTCACCAATAGCTGTCTCTGAGTAAGTAACTAAATCCATAAGCTCAACGTTTAACAGAAGTTGTTCTGAGTTTTCGTTAAGATTTTGAATATATTTATACTTTCCATCAATCGGACATGCATTATAGATATCAAAAACGTCTCCATATTGTTCCATTAGTTGTACTGCGCGTTTTGGACCGATTCCAGGTATTCCTGGAACATTGTCCCCTTTATCGCCAGTTAGACATTTGAATGTAATATAATCGGGAATATCAAAATCATAATGTTCGTCCCAATTATGTACTGTGGTTTCTTTTCTAGTAACTGTACTAAAGCGAGAAACTTTATCAGTAATAAGTAAGTCCCAGTCTTTATCAGATGAAATCATCCAACATTCGTCTAGTCCATACTCTTCCAAATGCATACTAATGTACGCTGCAATATCATCCGCCTCAACTCCTTTGAATTGAAAGACTGGATATTTTTCTTTGAGTAATGTTAGAGTATTACTAAACTCTGCCATAAACATAGCAAACTCTTTTTCTTCTTGAGGAGTCTGTTCTGCATATTTTTCTTTACGATTTGCCTTGTATGAAGGAAGCAACTCCTTTCTATAAGAACTACCGCCATCCGCTGTAATTACTATAGTACCTGCATTGTACGACTTTGCCAAACTTTCTACAGTTCGTATATAATCGTGTTTAAAATCTGTAACTCCTTGATGTTTCCACCTAAAAGCTATATTCAGACTATCAACTATCAGCAAGTTCCCAACTGGTGCTGGGTCGCCAAGGCTTGAGAATGTTATCGCCATTTGTAAATATTATCTCCTCTCTTTCTAGCCAGTGTTCTGCAATTAATATATACGCACCTAGCCAGGCAATATGCATATACTGCAATGTATTTTTTGGTTCTCTTACTGTAGCTGCAAAGAACTTGCCGTGATTCTCTCTAAAAATAAGCAGAGGTTCTTGTTCCATTTGCTGTGCTTGTTTACATAGTTTACTCCACCACTTGAAAAGATTATTACTTTTCTGTGTGTAAATCTTACTATTAAAACCGCAATCTTTGTAGAATTTGACTTCTACAGTAAAAAGGTTTCTTTTATCGGGAACCATGCAGTCACCTTTGATCTTTCCACTACCAGATCCTGGTGTCTGAACCCATTTTTCTTCAGTAAGTCTACCTAACATAGATAGTACTTGCTGTTCGCCACGATTACCTTTCTGTCTTGGATTAACCATCGAGTCGACTAATTTTTTGTTCTTTAATTATATCTATTTTAGCTAGAAGTGGATGTGTCCAGCCATGTGATACTATATAAGTATTCAAGTTTTCCTCTCTCAGTAGAATTTCTACTAATCTTTCTTTACCTTGTTCGTCGAGTACATTTGTAACTTCATCTAAGAATAGAACATTTATTCTTGACTTAGAAATACTACTCATTAGTTTGCGAATAGCAAGCAATGTTGAAGTGTTAACTCTTGCTAACTCTCCAGCACTGAGAGCTAGAATGTCTACTGTTTTACCATTATCATCTATCTCTACATTTAGCTTGTCGTTTAATACAACAAACTCTAAACTAAACCTGCCATCAGATAATTCTGCAAGGTATTCATTTGTTAATTCTTCGAGGTCTTTTACAAGATTCTCGATCTTATAAGCAAGTAGTCCATTAGTACTAAATGCCTTCTTTAAAATTTCAACATGACCAAGTTTATCTTCTACGATACTTATCTCAGAAGTTAAGGTTGCCAGTTGTTCTTCAAAATCTGTTTGTTGTTCTTCAATAATTGAGAGTCTTGTATTATGTCTTTCTATTCTTTCGTTCTCTGCAATTACTTCGTCTACTCTACCTCGCCTATCTTTAATACGAGTTTTCAACTTTGTTATCTTTTCTGTTAATTCGGTATCGTTTGGAACATCACTTGACAACTTGTGATCTATATTTCTATATATCTCTTCCCAAGTATTTACTCTTTGTTCCATCTGTCGAAGAAGTGTGTTTGCACTGTTTATATCTCCAAGCCTGTCATTTGCTTCTTCTAGCTTTTCAGAGTATCCTGTGCGAGCAGTTTGATGCCTGTGTAATTCTTTTTTAATAAATGCGGTATCTATGTCTTGTCCACAAGTTGGGCACCCTGCATCATCTACTTCTAGTAAATCCATATACTTCTTTGTCATTCGAGTTTCTTGACTACCTTGTGACTTGATTTCTCCAATCTCTTGAATTAAGAATTCTGTATCCTGCCATTCATTTTCAGAAATATAATCTTTCGCAAGTCCTAAATCTATGGACTCCAACTGCTTTTTGTATAAATTATTCTCATTAATCTTTTTGGTGATTTCTGAAATATTTTGGAATTCTATTTGTAAAGAACGTAAAGACTCTTCATCTTCTTCTGAATAAAATGGTAATTCCAATTTCGAAAGTAGTGATGTATCTTCCAAATAATTATCTAATAACCATTTATCAATTGTGTCAATTTTGCCTTGTACTCGAGAAACGTCTCCAGCTAAATTTCGTGACAATTCCTTAAAAACATCAAAGAATTTCACATAGTTATCTAACTGTAGTAGATCGATTAGAAACTTCTTACGATTAGTGTCAGTAGCTGTTAAAAACTGTAAACTGGCATTAGTATTCTGATATACAATCTGTGAAAATGTTTTGAAGTCAATCCCAATAATTGCTTCTAGTGTCTTGTATGTTGCAGTAGCTGTATGGCTTGATATATCTTCTTTATCTTTGTATAATTTTACTTTAATATTTGTCCTACGCACTACGTCAATAAAGTACTCGTCTTCGTTGACAGAAAAAGACAAAGATATATCATAGCCATTGTTGACTTCTCGATTTGGTATATCTGCTTTTTTAATTCCTTTGGAATTTTTGTTGAATAATACTTCTTCAAGTATTAACGGGATTGAACTTTTTCCTGTTCCATTTGTTCCGACTAGCTGAGTAACAATACTATCATTTAATTCAAGTACATTATTTGACCCATAACTAAAACAATTACTCCACTCCAGCTTCTTTAGCGTAATCACTAAACACTCCTAATATATTTTTTGTTTTACTTTCATCTAACTCTAATATATAACTTAGGTACTCGCCTAGTTCTTCTTCTATTGTCATGTCTTGACCTAATATTAGAGTTGCCTCTGTTTTTCTACGAATTACTTTTTTATCAAGTAACTCACTATTTTTGATACCACTAAGATCAGATACATCCCCTTCAATCTCATAGATTGTATGATCCCATTCTGTTTGAATCATATCTTCTGGGTCTGTAACTGTTTTACGAATAAGTTGTGGTAGTTCAAATGTATGCCATGTCCACTGCCACTGGTCTTTGTTGTCTATTAATAGGTATCCAGTCTCAACATTCTTTCTATGAAAGCTTGTAGTCATAGGACTGCCAGGATATACTATATTTCTTTGTGTATTGCTGTGTGCGTGTAAATCTCCTGCAAATACCACTTTAAACTTATCAAATCTATCTAAGTCTACTTCAGGTTGTACATGAGGTGGTATCTCTCCACGAACATGAGTAAATAGTACATCTGCATTTATGCTTTCAATACTATTCTTTTTGTGTAAATCTGCATATGGTAGTATCGCATAATCATGAGGTACCATTTCTCCATATGTTGTTTTGTCAATCACTTTTACAAGTGGATTAAGTTCTGTTGTAACTTTTTTTAAATTTGTAAAGAAGGTTTTGTACTTACGTGTTGCTTCATGATTACCATCATAAATAACTGTACGCACTTTAACACCCTTTACAAAGTCAAAGTAAAGTGTAAGTTCATCCATGCTGGGAACTCGGTCGAACAAGTCCCCACCAATGATGTGCAAATCAACATCTTTTTCAAGATTATAAATTTGGTCAAAGAATAACTTATAGCGTGAGCATGCCCATGCTACAGGTACATTCTTTTGTCCAAGTTTAATATGCCAATCTGCCGTAAATAGAATCATCCTACGAAATCGTCCCCAGGTGTCCATGAACACCCTGTAAGACCACCAGCCTGTAAGGCTTGTAGTGTTCGTAAAGTTTCCTCTGCGTTTCTGCCCGTATCTAACGCATTTACTGATACGTGTTGGATTATTCCTTCAGGGTCAATTATAAATGTTGCTCTGTAGTGAACTCCATTAGCCTCATCAACAATACCTAATTTATGACCTAGAGTAAGTCCAGAGTCTGCACATAGAATGTGTCGAATATTGTTTAAGGCTGGATTAGATTCTTTCCATGCAAGTTTGCAGAACTCATTATCACCACTTACACCGATAATATCAGCGTGGTCTGTGAGTTTATCCATATCTACAATCTCGGTTGGACATATAAATGTAAAGTCTTTTGGGTAAAAGTACATCACTGTCCATTCACTTAGCAGCACATCACAGTCAATCATAGTATTAGTATCATTAACTCCGTGCATGTTAAATTTAGGGAATTTGTTTCCTACTGTAAGCATAATTTCTCCTATTTGATATCGAACTCATCTGAGATTGATTCGTCTGGAGTGTTTGATGCTCCTTCTCGTAATCTGTCGAGAAGTTCTTTCTGTGCATCGGGAGTTGGTCGAGTAAGTACTTCGTCCATAGACTTAAGGTCTGCGATGAGTTCCATCTCAGCATCGTCTAAAGCTCTTGGTTTACATTTGAGAGCCTGTAATTGGTACTCAACATTGTAAGCCATTGGTCCAGTTTTCACTCTCTTAAAGAATACTTCCCAGCCAGTCTCAGGGTCAGTTGGATCACCAAGATCTTCTGCTGCTACCATAATCTGCTCGAGTAGTTTTTTCTTTAAGTTTAGTACTTTGACTTTTCCATCGTGGATACATTGAATTGCATATGCCCAACCACATTTAAGTTCTGGGTGATATTCTCTTACCCAGTCTTTCTCTACGTTGGTAAATGCTTCTGCGTCTCTATCGAATGATAGACACTCGAATGGTAAATTCTTACCGTTTTCGCCTTTCAACCAGTAAACATATCGAGGAAGCATATCCCCTACCATGCGAACTGAGTTGTCGCCTTCGACATATTGATAACTGTCGATTTTATTTTTTTGGGCTTCGCCCTTAGCTTGATTAAATTTTATTGCCATTTTATTTCCTTTAAAGTGATTTCTTCGAATTTGAAGTGTATATAATACCCCTCGATTCGTAGTAATCTGTTGTTTTTAATACTGTCCTCGTCCCCAGTAAAGTGGAGGAGGTCTAATCTGGTATCTTTAGTTTTTTGATATTCAAAATAATTACGTAGTGATGCGATACCTGCATACTGCGCAATCTCACTATCTGAATATCTCCTTCTTTGAATGAATAACGCCTCGGGGTTTACTAGAAACGAGTTTCCATGAAAACTTTTAGTCCAAAACTTGTATATTCTATCGTATCTATTCACTGGTGGTAGTTTGTAGGTAAGTATATGAAGGATTGTCATAATATCTTTGACACTCCCTTTGCTTTCCTTTTTTACTTTTTCCCAATTATAGAATAACATATTATATCAAAATTTTAACTCCATGTCAAGATATATTTTTCTATGTTGACAGAATGATATTGTTGTACACTTCACTACCCTCTTGTAGTTCCTCTTTAGTATATGCTAGTTCTTTGCCTTCTAATACTTGCGAGGGAGAGGGAGGTGCAATGAAGAAAACGCCTCTTTCTGTTCTATCGGTTTTGTCCCATACTATCCAACAGTAGTCTGTAGCATCTGTACCTTCTCCTGTAAAAGAAGGACGTTTACTAAGTACATGAAGGGCAGTAGGAGTGTTTTCTTTCCACCAGTTGTGTCTGCCAATACTACCTAAGTAGTTTAATCTTGAGAGAAATATACAAGTATTACTATGAGCCATTGCATGATTTGCAAACTCTTGTAGTATATTAAATGGTGGATTTGTTAAAATCAAATCAACATTATCTTCCCACTCAAAAAAGTCTTTCCCCTCTAATATTTCAGAATATGTTGTTGTGCCTACTTTCTCTTGTAAAAATAGTTCAATTCTGCCGTCTCCTCTACAAGGCTCGTGGGCAGAAGTGAATACACTCCAGTCTATTTCTAAATTTTCATAACACCAAGGCGGTGTAGGATAAAAATCGCTAGGATTTAAACTCTTTCCTGTTTTTCTACTCATATTGTTCTTCCTCTAAATATATATTATTATAACAAAACTTTGAGGAAAAGTCAAGATATATTTTTTCATACTTCTGATATTTCATAGCCTTGTCTCATATAATACCCTCGTCTCGCAGACGCTTGCTTTCTAGCTGTACGACCTTCTAGATTGATGTCTACTATGACAGGCTGCAGCTTTCCCTCGTTCATTCTTATTACACGACCAATTAACTGTGTGAGCAAGGGCTCATTGTTCACTGGTGTGCCCAAAATCAGACAACTAAGGCAATCTAGACTTATTCCTTCACTGAATATACTTTGTGTTCCAAAGAGTATGTCCTTGTCGTCAAAAATTTGTTTTATGAGTTTTCCTCTCTCTTCGTGAGGAACGTCTCCTGTTACGCAGATTGCGTTATCTCCCACAAGTCGTGCGCAACTCTTTAGAAAATCTACTCTATCGGCCACGAGTAGCACCTTGTGCCCTTTTGCCGCATAAGTCGCCGCAAGCATAGACATTGTATTTTGGTATTCCCAATCATACGCAAGTGCGTTAATTCGAGTTGCCCAATCAACATTGCCGTCCATAAAGCGAATCCCCGAGTGAATTATGTCAACTCGTGGAGTAAGATAGTTCTCTTTGGGTGGCTTGAACACTGTATTTGAAAAGTAATCACGAAAGACTACATGTCGTCCGTCCTTTCTCTGCATTGTTCCAGTCAGTCCTATTTTGTACCGTGCCTTCGAAGCGTCTACAATCCGTGTAAAAGTTGGACTACTTACATGATGCATCTCATCCAATATAATTGTACCGAATTCTCCTACGATTTTGTCGATATTTCGGTATAAAGTTTGTACATTTCCAACGACTATGTCCTTATTCATGTCAAACTTTCCCGAGCCAATCACACCCGCCGTGACCCCGAAGACTTTTTGTACTTCTTTTTCCCACTGTCCTCTTAACGCTAAAGTATGAGTAACAATAAGTGTTTTTTGTTGCAATTTATTTGCGATTGCTAACGCAGTGAAAGTCTTACCCCAGCTTACCCAAGCGTTGATTATACAACTGTCTTGGACTTCGTCATATACGGACTGTTGAGAATCTCGTAAAGTGAACTTAAAGTCAAGTGGTTTGATTGGTATATCATTCCGCTTATCCTTTATTTCGTAATCGTCTGGTATAAGATCGGTTCTTCCAATCGGCAAGGTCACTAGACCTGCTCTGATTATGCCCATATTCTTAATGATGATAGGCGGGTCAGTTGGTCTTCGAGGTGGTATTGAATATGTCAGTTCTTCGTCGAGAAATGACTGATACTCGTTAGTGCACTCGATGTAAATGCGATTGGAAAGAACTGCTTTCATTAAATACTTTGATTTTCAAACCAGTTGTAGATGAAATCGTCATATGCTTCGTAGATTTCGTCCGTCCAATTCTCTACTTCAATATCGGATGGTGGATGTTCTTCTTTGAAAAGTTCTGTTAGTTCCACATCATCCATTTCTTCGAATAATATTTGATTAGCGTTCGCACCTTGAAAGATAATGACTCCAATAAAATTACGAAATTCGTCTTCGTATTGATGACGCACTTGAACATTTGGATCAGTTTTTGCTAGATGCATAGTTAGACTCTCTGTAAACTCTGTACATGCACTCCAAGCAGAACAGAGATTCATATAATCGCCTTCCCACTCTTCAATGTGACACCACTTTGCTCCAACATTGCTACAATACCAATTATAACTATCTTCTTCGTCATACTCTGGCATAAAGTCTAGTTCTTCTATAGCTTTGAACTCTGTAAATTTCATCATTACGCCTTCCCAGTTTGGTCTATTATTGGTAACAGTAAAGTTTTCCCCAATATTTGCAAAGATTTCTTCTACTTCTTCTGTACCCGTTACGGTTATATAATTTTGTACATGATTTGCCATTTTAATTTCCTATTTAAACTCGGGACCGTTGTACCATTGTACTAATGAGTAGCGTGTCCCTCTTTTTACTTCAGTAACTCTGTGTTGTAGAAAGGATGGAAATACAATTACTGTACCTCTCTTTCTCAACTGTCCCAAAGGCATCTTTAGTTCTTGCCCTTGTGGATTTTTTATTTCAAAGTTACCACCTTCATAATCTTTTGGATGAGATAAGTTTACTGTAACAGATAGTTTTCTAAAAGGTACATTTGGATTTAAAGATGCATCTGTATGCCAATTATAAAATCCTCCTCTCTTGTACTCACCAAATTGTATTGTTTCTTGTCCCGTTACAATAAAGTTCCATGCTTCTAGATTTGCTAGTGTAGTATAACTTTGTAGCATTGTTTCTAGAAAATGTCCTTTTGGAAACCATGATACATTTGATACTCGAGTCTTTTTATTATCGACTTTATCATTTGTTGTTGCACCATATATTCCTGCTTTTTCTAATCCAATATCTTTTCCGAGTTTTATTATTTCATCACAGGCTTCATCGGATATCCTGTCGTTCTTTGAGTACCAAAAAGGTACTGCATAAGCTGTTCTTATCATATTTTTCTCCAGCTGTCTTTTTTCAAAGTAGAACTAAATTCATACACGAAAGACGGCTTATCATTTATATATAAAATACCTGCATACCTCATAGTATGGTCAGGAGGTCTTGGTAATTCAAAAGGAAAAGGTATACCTTGTATCCACATAAGAGTAGCAACATCTTTCTGTTCTAACTTTCCTATTAAGTGATACTTCAGTTTTGCACTTTTGCTTTTTTCATAGATAAAAAACTTTCCAGTTGAATCTATATAGAATCTTCCTCTGTGCTTCATAAGCCCTCCAAAGTCTTCGATTTGATACTTTAGATCATAGAGATTCTTTAATGGTGTTCGTAATCTTCTTTCACCTATACTTTGTCCTTCAACATTTGTATCGTCAAGGACTGCTCCGTCCACCCAAAGCACGCCATCCCTACGGATAACTTCATCTGAGTGAACCACATAAAGTGGGAATCGAATATCCTCTAGCTTCATGAGTATGCCATCATACAGTTAGTCCAACCTTCTGTATCTAATAGCCACTCACACATTTCCCAAGGTGTTTGTTCTATGTGTTCTACTTCCTTGATAGAAGCACAAGCAGTTAGTAATAGTATTAATATTAGATATTTCATCCGTATTTTGCTTCAAACTTTCCAAATGAGTAGTCATCTCCGACATCAAAGTCACATCCTACTGGACAATCTGGAATAGACATACCTCTGTCTTTTTGTATACAAGCTTTCAGAATAAACTGATAATGTTCAACCCAATCTTCATCAACTTCTGCTAGAACAGAGTCATGAACTAAAGCAAATATTTTCATTTTATCTTCTTTATCGTCTTGTTGAATAATATTGTGAGCATCAATCGCTCCAAGTAAATTTACATCAGATGCAATAGATTGTACTAGAAAGTTTACTCCTGACCTCACTTCATGTGATGCAATACCTTTGTCAGTAGAGAACACATTTGGTAATCTTCTTTTTCTACCAAAGTGAGAATATATGAATCCATTGTCTTGAATGAATTTCTTTTGTGAGTCTAGCCAAGTCTTAAGACCGTGAAACTGCTCAAAGTAATCTTTGATAACTTCTGATGCTTCGTTCATACTAAAATATGTTCCACTATCTTTTGTTACTTGTTCACTAATCTTCTTTGGACCAGCTCCGTACATAATACCAAAAGTAACAGCTTTAGCCATCTGTCTTTGTGTACTATACTTTTCAGCAACTTCTTCTACATCACATGGTAGATTGAAAACTAACTTTGCAATATTACTATGAAAGTTGCCTCCACCCTTGAATACTTCCATTAAGGCTTTATCATTAGCAAGTACCGCTGCACAATAGACTTCTGCTGTTGTTAAGTCCATTGCAACTATTTTCTTGCCTGGTGCAGCTCTAATACACCCTTTTACAATTGGATTGTCTCTTGGAATCTGTTGCATATTCATTTTACCACTAGAGGATAAACGTCCTGATGTTGTACCGTGTAAGTTAAACCCTGTACGAAGTCTACTATCTTTATCAAGTTGTGGATAAATTTTATCGAGATACGTACTTTTAATCTTAACTTTCTGTCTTATATCCAATACTAATTGAGGTACTTCGTGTTTTTCTGCTAACTCTTTTAATACTTCAGCATCAGTACTATGTGCGCCTGTACCAGTCTTTTTACCTGTAGGTTTAAGACCTAAATAATCAAAGAGCAAGGCTCTAAGTTGCATTGTACTGTTTGGATTGAAGTCTTTACCTTGGGAATGTTCGAACTCTTTAATAGCTGGATAAGTATATAACTTTTCTATGGCTTCATCAATTTGTGTTTGCATTAGTACTGAAGATGTCTGTAGTCTTTCTTTGTCGAAAGGAACACCAGTATCTTGTATATCTGTTAAGAATCTACAGCCTGGAATAAGAATATCTTTATACACTCCATATAGTCTATCATTTTTTACTAGTGCATTTTCAAACTTTTGAAAAAGTAAGAAGGTACATACAGCATCCATTGCTGCATAATCTTGCATAGTTTCAAAGGGAATCAAGTCCCAAGTAAAGCTGCCTTTGAGTATACCGTTTCTACGGCAGTAATCATCTATCCATTCATACATACCTTTTTCATAATCTCCGTAAGGAGTGTACTTAAGGGATAGTTGTTTCAAACCATGTGTACCAGGATTCTCGTCTAACATATAGTGTAGTAACATAGTATCCTCGAATCTTGGAAACTTAAACCCAAAATGATACTCGAAGAAAGCCAAGTCAAACTTAGCATTGTGAAATACTACTCGCTTTTTATTGAATAACTCTTGTAAAAGTTTTTCAGCTTCTTCATCAATACAATCTGTACTAATGTATGCTCCATGCTCAGGTTCATAAGATAAACTAATACCCAACATATAACCATCACGCGGGTATAGTCCCGAAGTCTCAGAGTCAAGTCCTATAAAATTATACTCGGCATCTATTGCCTTGTGTAAGAATTCTATAAGTGCTGGAGTCTCTGTAATACCATAACACTTATCGTCTCCAAGTTTCTGTTGTTTGAGTTCTCCTTTAATATATTTCGTAATATTACTACTAGATTCATCCCATACTTTCTTCGCCTCTGGCTTGAATGTTATCATTGCTGGGTTTATTACTGGTAGAAATTTGTCATCTACAACTCTTCCGCTGTATTCTGTGACTGAGTTTTGATTTGTAAAGAATTTTAAAGACTCTGAACCTATGAGTATAAGCCAGTCATAAGAATCAATATCTATCTCGATATCGCAGTCTCGTTTTAGTACTTTCTTTACTGTTGGATCAGAGCATAATTCGTACTTGTCAAAATCAAACTCGTTGTTAAAAAGTCTTACATAGTCATTTCGACTAGGTTTACTTTCGATTAGTGCTATTTTAGCCATATAATTGTTCCTTTAATTGTTTTACTTTTTGTTTGTTCAGTGCTCCTGCATCCCCAAGAGCTATTGGTATTTTTACATTCTGTGACATAATTTCTGCAATCTCACACATTTCCTGTATTCTGATTGAAGCTTCCTGTCCTGCTTCGTCTGGGTCAAATAATATATCTACTGATTCTACCCCCTGCATTTTAAGTAGTTTTAGTTTTTCTATATCAATGTTTCTTGTGCCGAAGCAACACATAACATTTTCTAGTCCTTTGTCATGTAGGTTTATCATATCAAATATACCCTCTACTAATATTACTCTGCCTTTTATAGGGCGGACTTGACTGGGATAGAGGGGCAATACTGCCTTGGGGGGATGGATCAAATATTTTGGAACATCAGTCATAGACTGTGTTCTACAGTTAAATGCCACTATTCTCCCTGTCAAGTCCTTAATTGGAAAAGAAATTCTGCCTGTAAATGGTTTGTCTGGATGCACGAAGGCATCAAAATTTTTGTAAGAGTCTGGAGATATCTCTCTCCAGTTACCTACATAAGGCATAAAATTCTTTGGCATCTTCAATCCTACGGAAGATGCTCTTTTTTCTTCGACTTTTCTTCTGAGTTTTTCTCTACGAATATCTAAGGGATTCGAGGGGGCATCATAGTGATTAAACACATTGCCCTTATACCCACAAGAAAAGCAGTTGAATACTCCAGTAATTCTATCAATCCTCATACTGGGATTGCTATCGTCATGCTCAGGATTTAAGCATGCTACAATACAGTCTGCTGGAGACAACTTGTATTGTATCTTTCGTTCTTGTAGTAGTTCTTCTACTGTCATTTAGTTACTGCGTCTACCATTAGTACTATTCCAATAATCGGAATAAGTAATACTATGAACATAGTTAATGAATAGAAAAAATGTTCTATAAATCGCATCATGCTCTATCTATTGCCCTCTGTACTAGAAGGTAAGGAATTGCAGATATACTTGCCCATATCGGCCAAAAGATTAAATTTGCTACTATATAATTCATAATTGTCATAATCTCTATTATATCATCTATTTTCATGTCTGTCCTCTACTTGTAATAGGGTTATCCATATTAGAAGTAGTAAAAATCCCCAAATACTATTAAGTTTATATAGTATTGGTACTAAAAAGTCAAATCCAAGTAGTACTGATGATACTACTCCGAGTCCAAATATTCCTGTTAATAATTTTATCATTGTTTATGTTTCCATCCTTTTAATTTGTCACCAAGTTCTTCAAAGTCTGTCATAGCTTTGCCACTTGGATCTGTTTCGTGTTCGTAATACTTACTTTTCCAAGCAAGTTCTACCATTTGAAACCAAATTGCAATCATTCGGTCTCTTTCTTTTTTATCTCCCCATAAATAAAACATATTCCACCATTCTTTATCAAAACGGCAGACTTTAATATTCATTGTTTTAAACATCCATCCATCCTGATGTTTTCTTACTATTTCCCACATCACTCTCATTCTTTGACTTCCTGCGATTGGATAATAGTTGGGCATACACAATATAGGAGATTCAATACCATGTTTTAAAACACTATCATATAGTGGTTCATTCACAGGTACTCGTTCTATATTCTGATAAATCTTTTTCTGATTTAATAGAAATTTAACTGATCGTGTTTCCCATGTATAAGGGGGCAGAGCTACTAACTCTGCCGTTTCCTTACTAATTCTATCTGCCGCCATTGTTTCTTACTTTACGCCATAGACCATGCCTACGTCGTTTTTCGATTTCCATACGAATCATGTATGTTCTGACTAATGCTACAATAGTCATTACTGCTGTTGTAGTTATAGATATCGCAAATGCACTATGCCAATTCCACTTATCTATCATTAACCATAGTAAGATTGTCTGCAACGGAAAATTGATTGCTAATGCAACCCCGACTTGTACTACTGATTCTTGTAGTGCCGCTTTCTCTGTTTTTGTCATCTATCTAATTCGTCCCATAGTTGTTCCTCGAGTTCGGTCTCATAAATAAGACGGAACTCCTCTATTGTTGGTATAGTAATATAAATACTACTATTGCTTAGTTTTCGCACATATCTAGTATATGCGACCATTAATTGTGCTTCGGTATATAATATCATAGTCTATTTACTAGCGCAGCTATTGTTAAAATGAGGGGATCGAATGCCCCATAAATATACAGGCTTAAAGCCCATGGTTGCCATCTAAATGTCATCTACGTTTTCTCCAGTTTTCATACTATCTTCTATACTTTCTTTTTCTTTAGGGTTAAGTGCGGACTGTGGACCAATCTTCAAGGTTTCCCAATCTACTACACTTGTGAAGCTTTCCATCCTATTACTTCTCATTTTTACACAATTAAATGTCATACACTCGTCTTGTTGATCCCATGTCTCCAATGCATAAGCTGCATCAGCGGCATCAAGTATACCTTTTGCAAATCTAGCCTCTCCACTAGCATCTGTTTGATAAGGTGCGAAGAATAGTGTTTCATATTCTTGAGCGTATAACTTCATTTTCTTACTAACTTCTATCTGTTCTGTCCAGTCATATTGACCCGTGCGACTTGGTGCATTGTGACGTTTAACTTGGTTTAGATAGTCAACTATAACCACACCAACATCAAGTTGGTTAACTTTTTTGTCTAGCTCTGACTGTATCTTTGAGAGAGTTAAAGCTGGGTCATAAATAACATCCAATTGCTTTTCTTTGTGGAGAGGTAGTTTTGTTAGGTTTTTATGGAATGTATCAAAGTCGTGATTTTTCACGAACTCTGGCAACAATTCATGTCCGCCATCAAAACGACCTGCCCACCAGCCGCCAACTAGATTCCACTCTTCGGTGGATAGCATTTTACTGCGCAGTCTTTTAAGTGGTATTTTTGTTGAGACAGAACAAATTCTTTGTAGAATTGATCTGCTGTCCATTTCTATAGTAAAATACAGCGCACTACGACCTGAGTCATATACATTTGCTGCAAGATTACAACAGGTAACTGATTTACCTGCTCCTCGTCGTCCACCCACAAGCACTAAGTCTCTGGGAGAGAACTGAATTTGTGAGTCATACTCACTATTGAGTCCTAAGGGTAAGTAGCTCGCTAGTTCTTTATCATCTTCAAAAAGAGATATGCTTTGCATACTTTCTTCAGGTGCTTTGACATCTACCTTGTCACTTACCCTTAAAACTATTTCTTGTAATTGTTCTATGTTTTCTTCTGCTGTTGCCATCGCAACTGTTTTATCGACATATGCATCTAGTTCATCTAGAATTTCTACTTGTGCATATTCATTTTTTAAATAGTCAAGTAAAAGCCAAGCGTCTACCTCGACATCTACTGACTCGATTGCAAATATTTTTTCTTGAAGTTGTCGATCTCGCACTTCATAACGGAGATCTTCGAATTGAGGAAGGTCTTGATAATTGTCGATATGTTTATCAAGGATGCGGAATATTGACTGATACTCACCAGGTAGGTAATGTTCTTTTAGCTTAGACCATGTGTCTAAATCTTTTTGAACTATAATCTGTTTCAACAATGCTGATGCAATATTCATATAACTCTCTCAAAAGTAAAATAAAAAAAGGTAGGGGTGTCAAGCACCCCCACCGACTAAAATAAAAAGGTTTAATTAACCGATTTCTTTTTTAGCTGCACCGTTGTAATCAGCACACTGTAACCCTCTGCGAGTTAACATTGTTTTTACGCCTCTTACTGTTTTTCCGATTTCATCTGCAATAGCGTCGACAGTCATGCCTTCGATATCGATGTCTGCAAGAACATCTGCTTTAGATGAACCTTTAGTTTCTTTTTGTTTCGGAATAGCGTTGATTTCGCCACTTCTTAGAAGTGAAAGAGCTTTACCTCTGATTGAATTAACAGATTTGCCAAGTGCGTCAGCGATTTCTTCTACGAAAGATCCATCGTTAACCATTGATACAAATGTGCCTTCTTCTTCAGGAGTATAAGTTCTAACTGTTTCAACTTTAGGAGCAGGCTTAACATGAGAAGTTAATTCCATTGATAAGATTTTTCCTTGAATTGATTTAGCAGAAAAGTTTCCGCCTTCGAAGTTGCTTGCAATTTCTGCATATGTGTAAGAGCCTGAGTTGTCTGTTACAAATGCTTGAAGTGTTGCTTCTTGCTCGTCTGAGAAAGATTTGCTTGCTGATGCTGATGCTAGTTCAACATCAAATCCCATTTTTCTCAATTTGCTTGAGACTGAACGGGTTGAAGTTTCCAAGTGCTCAGCTGCTGATGCAACTGTTACTTGGGATATTGGGCTCTCGCTTCCTACGAAATCTGTTAAAGATTGAGTCCTTTCGTCTGTCCATTTTGGTAATGCCATGATTTTAATTTCCTAAATAAGTTCTTTTAAGTTTTGGTTTATTGTTATACCCATTTGTTCTGCTTTCTTGGTTTTTGCACTTTCAATACCACTCTCATTTACTAGAATTGTTACTTCCTTTGTAAGAGAGCTTTTTACTAAGTATCCTTTCTTAACTAAAACTTGCTCTGCGGCTGCTTTAGTTGGATAGCTTTTTAACTTTCCTGTAATGCAAACTGTTCCCTTAGTGTCAGTATTAGTGACCTCTGCTCGTTTATTGCAAGTAAAAGTAAAGGGTAGGTTATAGTATCCTTGGAAATGAAAGGTGTTTACTAACCAATCAAGAAGATTCGACGCCGCTTTCGGACCCAGACCTGCCTCGCTACATATCTCTGGGGTTATCTCATTTATAGATGAGATGTGTTTCGCTAATTTATTGGATGCACTTGAGCCAATCAGCGGTATCGAAAAAGCTGGAAGTAGAGTTATAAGGTCGACACTCTTTGATTTCTGTATCTCATTGTGTAGTTTCGTACCTAGTTTTTCTGAATCCAACAGAAAAGATATTTCTTCTTGGGTTAACGAATAAATATCTTGATAATCCTCAAGACCAAGTCTGTCAATAGTTGACGGACCAAGTCCTCTGATTTTTAAGGTTTTTGCAAAGTGTTCAACACGCTTTGCAGATTTTGCGGAGCAAGAATCGTTCTGACAGAATAATTGTTCATTGACAAATACCAAAATGCTGTTGCAAGCTGGACAATTTGTCGGTGGTATTATTTCTCTCATTTACTCTCTTTCTTTAAAATATGATAATATTATAACAAACGGCGAACCATTTGTCAAGAATTATTTTTCGGGAACTGGGATAAAATAAGAGAGGAAATTTTAAAGCACTCTGTATGCCCACCAAATTTCTGAGTTGGAGAATAACTATCGTGTTTAAACTCCTCATGAAGTGCCTGCTCGATTTGCCAGCACCGATAAATGGTGTCGTGATAAGTTCGCTGGATACGTAAATCATACCCTTTAAAACCACGACTTCTTTTGATTACATGTCGCCAGTCTTTACCACTGGCGATACCAACCTTGATACACTCACGTTCAAATGTTCGTTGGTTAACTAATATAACTCCATAGAGAACACCCTCTCGTTCCTGTTCATCGGGTCGATTGTTAAAATATGTTTGATTATATACTCCACTCACAAATCAACCCACCACCTAAGCACTAGAATAACTACTGCAATAAACAGTATGCCAAGAATAGGAACTGTATATAATTCTACTAACTCCATTTTAATCCGTTTTCTAATGCAAATACACATCCTTGATAGAAGTCTCTATCTTCTTCGGATATAAAATGCCATTTGTAATTTACTGAGTACATTTTATCTTCTACTGTTTGAGGCTCTGTAAGATGCATTTGCTTTTGCATCATAGCTTCGAGCTCATCAAACTGTTTTGTAATTAATGCTTTGTAATCTTCAACTTTACTCATATTCCGATGTCTATTAAATAGAAAGCAAGAACCATCATAGCAATACAACTTATCTGAAACATTGATCCAAGTGTTACTGCAGTCAATACATTCTTAACTGTTTCTTCGTAGCTAGGAGCTTCGTCTATCCACTGTTGAATTTCTTCAGGTGTTGCGTCTCTTGATTTAAAAGGAAGTTCAGGTTGTATCTGTGTTTTCATTGTGGCTTGCTCCTCTAATCTCTGTATATGATAGTGGAGATTCACCACTAACTATTTTTTGTATTTCTTTTTTTATCATTTCTCTTGATGGTTGATTATCTATTGATTCGCTTGACATTCCGTCAAAGTATAGATGTACCATCACTTGTACTGACTGTTTCATTCTGTTTGTGCTTTGCCTAGTTTTTTCATCCACTCTCTATGAGTTGGTTGTTGTTTCATTATAATACGATTTTTTAAGAAATTCTGTCTTAACTTATCGTTTAATTTTTCTGAGTGTGTCAATGGTTTTTTCGGTTTCTTTTCTTTAGGTGGAAATAGCCATTGTATTATTTTAATTGCCATTTATCGCAAGTCTCTTCTGAAAGTACAAATGCTGTGTACTTGCTTACCCTGCACCAGCCTTCGCTGAGTTTAGGAGTTATTTCATGCACTGGATCGTAGAATTTACACTCCGCGCATGGTTGGTTCGGTAATGGAATAAGCCTTTTAAGTTTGATTTTCTTCAAAGTTCTTCTTTCCAAAAACATAGTTATCTGCACAAGACTCTGCTAAATTCTCATTTAGATACAGTTCTTCCGCAATGAATACCTTCTTATGTTCGTCATCTATAAGTTGATTTTCGTAGTACTCGCAACCCCATACATTGTTTTTTACGGATTTAAATACTACTGCAGTTCTACTTTCTCTTACATACTGGTGATATTCTTTTTTGTGTTCATTCATTACTAAATAACTCATAGTTTTGCTACTAGAGTTTCGTAGTCAGTGTATCCTCCACAATAGTTTCCGTTGACTTTAATCTGCGGAAAGGTTCTTGCTGAAGGAAATTCTGTTGCTATAAATCCCATATCGAAATCTTGACCAAGCTGTTTATACTCTACAGTGTGCCCTACTCTTTCTGCCAATGCTTTTGCTTTATCACAAAAGGGGCAGTTGTCTTTTCCAAATATTTCTATTTCCATTATTTTATATTCCATTCTTCGTTTCCGTTCTCTGTGTTAAATCTTCTCACTAGATACTTGAAATTATTAATTAAATACGTAGGGTAGTCATCTGCTATAGAATAGAAAGAACTATTCTCATCACAATGATCAAGCCACATTCTGCTTACAAAACTAGTAAATTTAGTACTAAATATTTCTGTAAATGCTTCTTGCTTCAATCTACTCTCGCTACAACTTGGGGAATAATTTCCCCTGCTCTTATTACTTCAACAGCACAACCTATCTCAAGTCCAAGACCTTCAATGATTGCTATATTATGTAGAGTTGCTCTACTTACTGTTGCTCCGTTAATATCAATAGGTTCTAGTATTGCTACTGGGGAAACATTCCCTGACTTACCAACTTGCCATACAACATCAAGTAGTTTTGTTACTACACCTTTTGGTTTAGTTTTCTTGGCAAATGCTCCACGAGGGTGATGAGAAGTATAACCTAACTTTTCGAAAGCATTATTATTTACAATTCTCCATACTTCTCCGTCTTGGGGAAACATAGGATAGGCACTGTCAATAGCTGTCTCAAATCCACACTGATTTAGAAAATTCATATCTTCTATATAATCATTTGTAGGATAAGGCTGTACGCTATATGCAATAAATTCCATACTTCCTGCTCGTTCTTTGAACTCATTAATGTTTTTTAAGTTGAGCGCACCCGCTGCATAGTTTCTTGAGTTTTCTATGTTCTTATCAGCGACCACTTCTCCAGTGATCTGGAGTATTTTCTCGTCTGTTGTTGGGATAAATTTTGGTACAAGCTGTCGCATCTTATCTGTGATGTCGATACCTTGTTTTCCATCTCCTCGGGTTAAGGCAAGAGATAACTCGCCTCGAATATATTGTAGAGCAACTGCGGCTCCGTCTAGTTTGGGGGTGACTACTACAGGTTCTTGACCGTAGTCTGGTCTATCGTCCATTGTATATGCTTTTTGCAATGAATACATTGGGAAGGCGTGTGTCCATCTTGCTGAGCGTGGGTCTTGTTTTGCTCCCACAACATCATTCAATGTACCAAGTTGAGATTCCATTCTGTCATATAGTTCGTCTGACATAAATGGTTTCCCGTTATAATAAGCAATCCTTGCTTGATTTATTAGTCCTTCTAAATTTTTCATAAGTATATTATACTAAATTTATGAGGTAAAGTCAAGAATTATTTTAGGGTAGGTATATCTGATCTAGTATATCTTTGAATTCGTCTTCTAAAATTGTCTTGCTTTCTGCTAGGGAAAGAATTTCTACTAGTCCTTCAAAGAGTCTTCTAGTGTTTTCGAAGTCGACTTTCATAGTGATTCCGTTTCGTGTAGGTTTCCACTCTTCGTCAAAGTCTAAATAATACTTTCTTAAAGATATGTACTCAGTTCCACGAAATACATTTACTACTAATCTAACTTGCTCGTCTTCGGTTTGTTGTATGATTTTGTCATAAGGTGAGGGGGAGTCTAAATCAATCATTCTTAATTACTCGGTTGAGAGGTACAACACTCGTTACATTTTCAGGCACAAGTATCCTATAAGAATCCGTGTCCCAACAAAATAGCAAAACTGTATGCTGTCCTTCTTTTGCTCTATTTCTTTTCTGTCGAATGTATTCTGTAGAAAAGTCATTAGTGCAAACGTTGTACTTTAGTTTTCTTGAATTTTGACTTCTATATGTGATAATAGCATCACCAGAGTCGTCGAGTCTTTTTTTAAGCTCTTCCTTTTTCATTATGTCTCCAATTTAATCTAACAAAAATTCTTTTGAATTGTTAAACTGTCGAGGTCTCTAAAAAAGATTACAAAAAGCCAAGACATCTTGCAATGCCTTGGCTTAAACTAATTTTACAACAAATTAATTATTTAGATTTTCAACTACTTTTGCAAAGTATACAGCTGCTTTACCTGTAAGTTTTGAAATGATTGCTTCGTCAACTTCTTGACCTGCATCACCCAATACTGAGGTTAGCTTTTCTTGAGCATCAGATACTGATACTCTTCCGCCGCCAGTACTTCCACCAGAAGCTCTAGCCGCTGGAGTTTTTCTTACATATACTCCTGCTTTCGTTAAAATCATTCGAACTCCATTTGGTGATTCGCCAAGTTCGTCTGCGATTTCTTTTACAATCTCCATAGAAGTCTCAGGTGTTGGTTCTTGTTCCTGATACATTTCGACTGCCTGTGCTTTAGATTCATCTGTCCAAGCCATGTTTTTTCTCCTGTGTTTGTTTTGGATCCATGTGTCATTCCATATGGGCTTCCAACCTGTTCGGTCGTACTGTTGCATATAGAATCTGTCACTCATGTATATCCTTTTTTTAATATAAATATATTATAATGAATTTGAAACCAATTGTCAAGAAGTATTTTTCGGTATCTTCTAGGTTTTCCTATCTTGAAAAATGCTTTTGTATGGTTTCAATCTTCTCCTCGGCATTTGCAATTTTCTCTATCTGTGTCTCGATAGCTTCTACAATCTCTGGATGTTCTCCAATACCTGATGGATTTCTAGTATACACCATAATATTTGCTTTTGCTACTTCTACTTCGCCTTGTAACTTAGCGATAAGTGCTTTTAATAAATAATTCATAATTTTCCTCTATGATTTAAACCACTTGTCAAAAACTCCATCCTTATGTTGTAGCCAAGTGTCTCTTCCAAAAATATAGCCATAATAGATTATTCCTGCCCATACTGCTAGATTAAAAGTAAACTTTGCTAGTATGAAGGGTAATCCAAATAAAAAGTCTAACATGTTCTCTTTTGCTCCCAATCTTCGATTGCCGCTTTGATACTTCCCTCTGCTAATACTGAGCAGTGTAATTTAATTGGAGGAAGATTCAATGCTTCTGCAATGTCTTTATCTTTGATTAATTTTGCTTCTTCTATAGTTAGTCCTTGTAACATATCTACAAACAGGGAAGAAGATGCTATCGCACTCCCGCATCCATAGGTTTTAAACTTAACTCCCATAATACGGTTACTGCCAGGGTCGATTCTTAACTGTAACTTCATTACATCCCCACAAGCAGGTGCACCTTGCATACCTGTTGCTACTGTTGGATCTTTTGGATCGTACCGTCCAACTGAAAATTGTTTTGGTGAGTTTAGTACTCCCTCAAATCGTTCTATTACTTCTTTACTATATGCCATTGTTTACCCCAATGCTCTGTCGCAAAATGCGATTATGAATTCTCTTGATAGCTTTGGCGATAGTGCAATGGGAAACAACAAAGGAGTTGCTATACCAAAGCCTATACTTGCAACAAACCATCCTGTCCCTTCTAGTCTTACAAGTACTGTGTCACTTCCAATTCCTTTTAAAAAACGAATTGAAGGATAGTATAATTTTGCAAGAGACATAATCCATGCTGCTATGTAAAAAGCTATAAAGTATTTCATAAATATTCCTGTAAGTGTCTTAAACTTCCAATATTGTATGCAAGTCGTGGGGCAAAATGCCCTGCGTCTCTTATCAATCCGAAGTAGGGCGATTCACACTCTGCCATTTCGATTTCCCATAATAGATAGCACTTGCTACCATGTTTCTCAAAGTTATGGGACTTTGTTACTTCTCGTTTTACAACTGCAATACAGTTGCCTTGAGCCGACCATACCCGCTCACCTTCAATAAATTCTTCTTGAACGCAAGGTTCTGGTATCATAGCATTTTTAATGCCTGCGTAATCAGTATCAGGTAGTTTTTGTGGTACTCCCATTCGTTCGATTACTGCTTTGATAAAAGCTGGTGAGCGATATAATGCTTTTGCAATGTCAGATGTGTTCGATCCTTCAAGATAATACTTAATAATCGTTTTCTTCTCTGCTTCTGTTACGCCTTTGCCTTTATTTTGTGCCTTTCTTCTAGCACGATGTTCTAATGTTTCGTTGTGGTCTGCAAATATTTTACTAAGACGAGTTGTGTTGTACGCTATGTTGAGTACTTCACACGCCTCTTTTTTAGTAATAGGTTTCTCTGCACCTAGCAGTTCTATTACTTTGTTTATATTTGCTTCTGAGAGTTTTTCCTCTCTTTTCTTTCTAACTGCCATCGTTTAACTCCAAATGATAGTCATTTAATTCTTTTAATTCTTGTTCGTGCATTGCGCCGAGTAGAATGATTGTATAATGAAGTACTTTATATAAGTCTTTTTCATTCTTGCCATCTTTCTTTCCAAAACGCTGTGCATACTTGATGATATTACCAATACAAAAACCTTCTCCATGTCCATTCTCAAATACTATCTCTGTAGTTTGAGTCTTTGCTTGGGCATAGTGTTGTTTATATGTACTATCTATATAGTGTTTCAGTCTAGTTTGAATTAAATCTTCGTTAAATTTATACACGAGTTATCCTTTTTTCGTAATCGGCATAGTCTTCGTTCCACCAATGTGGTTTGTCTCTGTATT
>ERZ1046148.484-NODE-484-length-24386-cov-10.110970_pt1 | contig 24386 bp, 19 predicted proteins | sample MGYA00383090_ERZ1046148 | MGnify/ENA primary metagenome ERZ1046148 (study PRJEB29581, sample SAMEA5548360) | metagenome | biome: marine; feature: coastal; material: water | depth 25 m | study: Short-term variability in the microbial, nano- and picoplankton... | reverse complement strand
GAACCAAATGCTGGTTCTAATTTATAATTAGCTTTCTTCAATGGTTCTAATAATTCTGAATGTTTTGATAACCTTACTCTTCTAATATAAAATCTTGATTCTGGATAATGTAATCCTGGAGTAGCACCAGCAAGTAATGACACAGTTCCACTTGGTTTAACCGAAGTAGTTTTAATACTTCTTGGAACTGCCATCCAATCCGAGTATTGTTTGTCCCAAGCTTGTATCACATTATATCCATCATTTAACCACTCTTTAAATGTATCCAATCCACGATTAGTAACAAACTGAGCAACACCACTAACAGAACATCCAATTCTTCTGTTTCTTAACATCACACGATTAGTATCACTCCAATGAGTTCTACCTAATGTAACTGTTTTAGCATACAGATAAGCATATTTCAATGTTTTCTTATAATCTTCTAATGAGTCGTGGTTACTTGGAAATGTTTCTACTAAACAACATAATTCATAACTTTCTAATGATTGTTCCAAACAAGGATTTCCACCCATAACTCTATGGTCTTTATTATCTCCACCATTCTTCATACGAGAATACTTTCTCATGTTTTCTAACCAAGCAAAACCAGGCTCACCATTATCCACGATTCGTTTGGCAGCCTCTGTATAATCCATACCCAATTCTGCAAATATACTATTATTAGATGTCCATCCATATGTTTCCCTATGTTTGTTTACTTTATAGTTTTTTAAATCTAAATATTCTTCTGAATGTGCATCTCCAAATACAATTTCTGCTGTTCTTCTAACATTACCTGCAACAACACATTTACCAATCAAATTCATTATGTCTACGATTGTTGTGATTGAAATTGGTTCACCTTTATTTAATTCTAATACTTGTGCTATCTCCTCATGAATTTCTTTTAATGGTTCATGCCCACTTGCTACACCACCAAATCCACTAATAGGTTCACCAGCTGCTCTTATCTTTGAGTAATCAAATTCTACTTTACCTTGACCATGAAAATAACTTTCCAATAATAGTTTAAGAGATTCCACCCAACCTTCACGAGTGTCTGGTATTACATAGGTTGATGTAGTTTTATCTTTATCCACACCCTTGACTATTATCTCTCCAGCGCCTTTAGTATCGAAACCAACACCAACACCTAACATACTTGCGTCCATAAGGAAACAGAAAGGTTTTGAGTAATCTTCTTTTAATGTCTTCGTTGATACGAAAGCACAATTGTTTAGGGCGGCGTATAATCCCTTTTCTTCTGTGATTGCTGTTCCCATAGCCCACAGACCACGACCAGGTGGCAAAAACTTCATAGTAAAAATACGCTCATACATATCTTGAGCACTTCTTTGAGCTTGCCACGGATTCCACCCTAATTGATGTGATTCAATCCAATTCATTTGCATAGAGTAAGTTCCCTCTACGACTCTTTGTACAGTCTCCCACCATCTTTCATTTTTTCCATTTTCTTTTATTCTTGAATAGGTTCGCATATAAACCAATTCACCCAATCCATTAAAACCAAACGGAGCTTTTCTTCTTTTGTATTTGTTTATAAATGTGTCCGTTAATGTAAACTTTTTCTTCATGTATTTTGCCTCTTTAGGAATTATTAACTATTGTTGGGAATGTTACCAAATATAAGTATAATATATACTGACCTTTGAATCACTTTTTAAACACATAAATTGGCTCATACTTATATCCAGCACCCATTACGCTTGATAGCGTTAGTTCTATTGTTTTCTCGTGTTTGAATCCCAGCTCCTTTGAAATTTTTATTGTCTCTTCTTCAATAAATTTGTACTTTGGAGTATTTGCTATGTTGATCAACATGTATTTATTACCCTTTAATCCTCTGTAGCAATTCTCAATCGTTTTGTATAAAAATCCATTTATCCATTCATCCTTAGTTGGATACTTAATATAGCTTTGTGTTGGTTCATCGCTATATTTCTCGGTATCAAAATAAGGTGGCGATGTAAAACATAAATCCAAAGACTCTCTATCTGGTTGATAAATTTCACTACCTAATTTATGTAATTCTATGGTCTTTGTCAAGTAAAAAAAATCTTTTTTTATCTGTTCCAATCCTTTGAATGTTCTACTCGATGGTTCTGTTCCGATATACTTAGGTCTTGAACTTGCCAGAAAACCAATCAACCTACCACCCCAACCACAACTCATATCCCAAATTGTATCACCACCAAATTTTTCATAAATCAATTTAGCGGCAGTTGGTCGGAAGTTACTTACGGCTTGTGAATTAGTATGTATCTTTAGAGTTTGTCTAAATCTATTCTCATGAAATAATTTTTTTGAATCCTCATTCTCACCCTTAAATGATTTAGCACACCAATTCCAAGTCTTTCGTATTGCTGATTTACACTTATCATCATCAAGAAAAATCTCCATAGGTGTATACTTAGCATTTCCACACCTTATCTCCCAAAAGAAAGGAAAGTAAGACCAAGCCAATCTCAATCCATGCATTGTTTGAACAATCTTATTGTCTTTAAAAATGGTATCGATATCAAACTTTTGCATCTTTCTCATGTGCTGATGTTTCTCATCTTCACGAATTTGATAATGAGGAAATCCATGTCGGCGATAATAATTGAATATCACATCAACACCATAATCTTGATCCGTAGTATCTATTGAGTTAATAACTTTTTCATACTCCAGATCCATTGGATTATATCCCATGACTTCTGTTAATATTTTAGCTTTACTAATCACTCATCAAATCATCATAACGAGCAGATAACATCTGTTTCGTCTGATTATCTCTATTTCTTATTTTACTCTGTACTTCTTTACCTTGATTAGATGTAGATTCAAATAATTCTATCTTACCGATATTTGTATTTATCTTTGCCGGATAAGTCAAACCATCAGGACCAAACCTATTCTTAATAACATGAAACCTACCCGTATTAGCAATCTTATCCTCTATCTTACGACTAACTGATATAACGAAATCTGCTGTCATAACTTTAGCATAGGATTCAGCAACCTTACTGGCATCAATAACATCTTCATCTAAAGCACTTCTATTGGCTTGTGATGCCGTCCATATTGGAATCTGCATCTCACCAGCCAAACCTCTTAAATCCTCATAGATATTTCCCAACTGATGTCTCATCTCTGTACTCTTACCAATATCTCTCATAATATCAGCATAGTCCACAAGTATCATATCCACTTCAGCACCAAATGATGTTGCCTTTTTAATATGAGCAGATAAGGTATTTACAGTACAACTTCTCGTTGGATAATATTTTATCGTTAAATCACCTTCTATCTTTTCAACCTTTTCCAACACCTCATCCTTATGATACATTAGATTCTGACCTTCAACACCACTAAAGATACTATCGTATCTCAAACCAACATAAGCCTCATTCAATTCTAAAGTGTAGTGAACTACATTCTTTCCTTGTGATATAGCATAAGCGCCCATACCACTCAACACCCAAGATTTACCAATACCAGCAGGTGCCACAACAACACCCAACTCACCTTGACCTAACCCACCTTGCATCAATTCATTTATTATATCCCACGGAGTTGCTGTAGTGATACGAGCAGTTTCAGAATACCTCTCTTCGAAATCCTCTAAATAATCATGACCTAAGTTTCTCTCTGTTCCAGCCTTCATAGCCTCATCAACCAATGCCTTAATTTGATCTACATCACCATCTCTTTCCAATATCTGAGCAGACCTAACTATAGCATCTTTCAAAACCTGTGTCTTATGAAAGTCTAATGCCTTATCCTTTATATATTCTAAGTCAGCAGCCTCAACATACTTCCAAGCCTCTCTTAGTGTATCCTTTACATTCTGTTTTAACATTTCATTATCTAACTCACCAACCTTTACCTTAAAGGTATCCATAGTGATTGTCGTCTTATATTTTCCGTAGTATTCTTTTATCTCTTTGACTATCCAATGAAATGCTTCATTACCTAAATATTTCTCATCTAAGATATCGATAATCTGTTCCAAGAATAGCTTATCTGTAATCAAGCATACGATGAACTTTACTTGAAAGTTATACCCATACTCCGATATCGATTTTGTTTTATTCATACATTATTCCAATAATGACCTAATATTATAAACTCTGTTACCCAATTATCAAAGTTAGGAATATGCCCCCATAGCTTATCCTGCACCAATAACCTCTGCAGATTATACTTTGTTGTTTTGGGTATCACATCACGAATTGTATTCGTAATCCTTAATTTAGTATGATTAGATATTTCTGGCTCCTTTAACTGCATTAGTAAATAATTTCTTTTTATCACATACTCATGATTGTTTATTAATTTTGATACTTTGGTCTCTCTATCTTTTGCCGAATCCATCAGTTGTAATATATCAAATGGCTTATCTTCGGACAATTCAGGATATTCTTTTACCAAAGACTTAATCCCCACACCTTTTACACCTGGTATACTATCTGATCTATCACCATCTATAGTCCTACCCGTTAGTACATTCTGTGGATACAAACCAAACTCTTCATATACCAAATCCACATCATATGTTATCTTCTTAGTAGGGGAGTATACTTCAACTCTTTTATCTACTAGCTGAAAGAAGTCCTTATCGGTAGACATGATTGTAACCTTAGAGTTCTTTAATGAAGTATTACTAACATAGGCCATTACATCATCTGCTTCAAGTCCATCAATAGATAGAATAGTCAATGGTAAGTTCTCCAAGTATTCAACCAATCTACTCAATTGTAACTTCATAGCCTCAGATTCATCCTGTGGGTTTACCGTCCAATCAACCACTCGGTTTAATCTTGATCTAACCTTACGACCACCTTTATAACCAGGAAAAACCTTTTGTCTTGGTTTAGAACCACCCTTACCATCAAATACAATGATACATCTCGTTGGTTTGAATTTATTTACGGCGAATCTGATTGATTTCAGAAACCCTACTAAACCACCTACATGTGAACCATCTTCATTTAAAGATGGGTTCACCGAAAACGCTCTAATAAATGTATTTAATCCATCTATTATAAGAGCATGGTCGTTAGGTTTTCGTTGTGCTGGTTTAGTAGAGATTTCATCTTTGTATTCAGCGAATCGTTTTTTTAATAACTCATTACTCATCTGTGAATTCATCGGTTGTTGATACATCATCTATACCAAGTTTACCCGAATCATACTTTAATATGGTTTTCTCACAGATCAAATCATAAACATATTTTTGAGTATCTTCATCAGCCATAAGTGATTCAAAATCTTTCGATTGAAACTTATGATCTTTACCATCTTGATCTGTTAAGGTATACCACGCACCACCTTGTTTGACAAGGTTGTGTTGTTTAAGCACCTCTAACCAACTACCGAAATCATCAATACCCTTATCAAAGTATAGTTGAAAGTCAGCACTTCTCAGAGGTGGACCTAAACGATTTTTTATAACCTGTGCCCTAATCTTGATACCAATGGTGTTCTTTTTGGTGTCCTTGATCTGTCCCATATTCTTTAATCGAATACGAGTTGAAGCATGGAAAGGTAAGGCTTTTCCACCACTTGTAGTCCATGGATCACCAAACATCACACCCATCTTTTGACGCAACTGATTGGTAAATATTAAACACACTTTTTGACGAGCAATCATTTGGGTGATCTTTCTCATGGCTTTAGACAGAACTATAGCTTTAGATGTAGCCCACCCATCCTTATCAAAGTCAGCATCCATCTCCACCTTAGTGGAAGCAGCAGCCAAACTATCGACAAGTATCGTAACCAATTTATCTTTACTCGATTCACGAATTTTTGTAACAATCGTTTCAATGGTATCAAATATATCTTCAACGGTTTCCAAATGAACATATAACATTGTATTGGTATCAATCCCAATAGCCTGTAAGAATTCACTCGATACAGCAGACTCGGTATCTATGTATACAGCAAGACCACCTTTCTGTTGGGTAGAGGCAAGAGCGTGAGCTCCAATCAATGATTTACCACTACCTTCAAGTCCATTGATCTCTGTAATCCTACCTGCAGCTAATCCACCATTAGGTTTATTTGATACTGCTAAATCCAAGATAGTGGCACCAGTTGAAACCCAATCCGTAACATCTGTTGGAGTTTCATCTACACCATCGAGAAAATAAGCAACTTGATGTGATTTAAATTGTTTGTTTAATTCCGAAGCAATTACTTCGGCTAATTCATCTTTATTAGACATAACTTCTCCGAGCAGAAAAGGGTGGAAGACAAAAGGAGGAAAGTCAATCCACCCCTTTTCCGCGGTTTATTTAAGAATTAAATAACTTATCGAAATCGTCTTCGACATTAGAGGATTTCTGAGTTGTAACCATTTCTGGTTCTTTCTTCTCAGGAGTTGATTCCTCTGTCTCACCATTAGGATTTAAAAAGGTCGATAAGTGCCCTTTTAAAGTCTCAAAGTCTGGCTCTGTGTAGAGTTCGACAATGTTAGGTTGGACGGTAAGTAATTTCTTACTCAAATCCATGTCTTCAACGAGAGCCGTCTGATTTGGTTTCACACGAATGGTAGTCTTACCATATTGGTTACCAGCCTCAGCAGCAGTTTGTCTTTCCACAACAATATCACGACCTGTCATAGCATCAGAAATATCACCGTAGTCTGGATCAGCAATAATTGAAAGAAGTTCTTGGTAAACGGTTTTACCGAATCCCCACCATTTAACACCTTCGGATTCTTCTCCCCTAACGATTACAGGAACAAATGTTCTCATCTTAGGTTCGATTCTCTTACCTTGAATCCATTCATCTTTATCGCCAGTAGATTTAAGCTTATCGGCAAATTGTTGAACTGGATCAGGTCTTCCAAAGGAAAGTGGTGAAAGTACCGTTTTATTTGGTACTAATGAATAGTGAAAAAACAACTCTACGAATGGGTTGTCTTTGTTCTCAACATAAGGCGTAATTCTAATTTGTGTCTTACCAGCTGGTGGTTTCCAAAATGAATTAGCGGTTGAGGAAGTGCTTTGTAACTGATTCAAGCGTGACTTGATGGCATTTATATCCATGTTTATTCTCCTGTGTTTAGATTGTTATTTATAGTTTATCTACTATAAATATTGTATTCTCATAATATACAACATTTTATCGTAAAAAACAAGCTTTTTATGTATTTATTATTTTTAATATTCGTGTTGAAATTCGTGATAACCCGTCCTTATTGGTAATAAGAATCATATTTTTATACATCTCCCAAGGCAACTGAAACTTAGTATCCAGTACACCATTGTTTATTGTTTTGATCAGTTCGTTTAGAGCATTTATTGTATACAATGTATTGCTCATCTTCTTTCTATGTAACGATATTGTGTTATTTACAGCATTGAAATCTAGTTGAGCATTCTTCTCCACATTATATGTGCAGATCAGCTCATGGTTCTTGTCCTCGTTCTGTAGGACATAAATCTTTTCAAAAACTATCGTGAAATTCTTCTGAATATCAGTTAATGTTTGATCCAACCCTTTGGTTGTTGTGAATGTACAGAGAAGTTGTGTATTCATTAGGGTTGTAACCTGTTGGTAGAATCATATTTTTTCCATTGTTGAAAGAGATAAATGTCCCTCTTCTTTTTCCACTTTTGCCATGCTGATTGTTTCTGACGATCATTTGCCTTTTTTATGTAATCTTTAGCACCCTTTCCATATGGTTCTGGATTATCCAAATCCCAAATTTTCATAGTCTTCTTCACCTCTTGGTTTTTCTTATCATACGAACCAGGTGCTTCTTTAGCCTTTTTTATAACAGCCTTTCGTTCTTTATCTCTTATATTCTGACCTGTTCTATGATCTCTAATTTCCTTTTCAAATGCCTCGTCAACATCTGTTGAATCCCTTGCCACACCGGCTTCTAAAAGCATATCAATATACTCATCCTTATTCTTTTCTATTCCACCACTTGGTCTATTATCTTGATATCTTTTTAAAGAGGTTTCATAATCATCACTTGGGTATTTTTGAATACCCTTGCCATCTTGTACTACCACCCCCCATGTAGACGGATCATCCTTTACAGGTTTTACAGGATTATCATCCCCCTCACCTCTGGCATAAACTAATCTTTGACCGTTATAATCAACTTTTGTTTCAGAGTATCTTGTTAGTTCATCATCAGGATTAGCTCTATTATGACCGACAACAAGGTTGTTTAATTGGGATCTACTCATATTTTCAAGTTGATTTTTAGATAGACCTATATCTTTTGGATTCTTATCTTTTTTCTCTTTTTCAAATTTGTCTTTCCAAAAATTTCTATCCTCTTCCTTTAAAAAATTATCGGTTTCTTTACTTTGAACACCAGCGGCAATCTCTGCTTCAGTTTTCCAATACTCACCCTCTAAATCAGCCCTAACACTCTCATCAGTTTTCTTTCGTTTAAATTGATTAAATCTCTCTTCCATGAACATCCAATTGTCAGGACCATCCTCACCACCGTTTCCTAATGATGTGATATGATCTAATTGACATTCACTAAATGGAACTACCTCACCAGTTATGGGGCTAATACCACCAGTTTCTAAATAAGCCTTGACAACAGCACGAAATCTTTCATCACCCTTTGGTTGTTTATAATAACTAGCACCAGGTGTTCCCTTTTTCATAATAACAGATTTTAATTTTGGATTTTCTTTTATTATATTATCTATAAAATTATCAATATCCTCTTCCTCAATCTTACCATATTGTCTTTCTCTTCTAGCTTTTATTTCATCGATCATTTTCTTCGGTTGATTGTCTGGATCATCCATCATCTTCTGAACATATGTTCTATAACTCTTTATATCCTTAGATGACATATTATACCTACCAGCACCAGTTCCCCTTGTGGTAGCTACCAACATATTATCTAGTTGATTGCTCAGATGTTTATTTTTAGCAGCCTCTTTGGCAGGACCTTCTAATTTACTTATCTTATCCCAAGAAGCCTTGTTTCTTTCAGCATTCTGTTTTACTTGTTTGGTTTGTATTTCTTCTTTATTTGTTTTTGGATCTACCAATCCACCTGTATTTTTAAGATTATCATCTGTTTTACCATCTTTCTGAAATAATGGATTTGTCTCTGGTTTTTTTATCTGTGGACCATCAGTTTCACCACCGGCTTGAGCACCAACCTTCTCCTTTTCCTTATCTGATTTTTGTTTTTCCAAATCATCTTTATTTGCTGGAACTAATTTACCATTTAATGTTTTATGAGTCATTGGTCCATCTTTATCCTTTCCCCATCTACCAAAACCTTGTGAAACCAATCCCTGGCTCTTTGCCTTTTCTATTTCATCAGCGTCTAACCCACCATCGTCTTTTGCTTCTAATGCCAATAAAACACTATTTATAATATTTTCAGAAATACCACGCTTTAAACAAATCTCTTTTAATAAAAATAAGTGATAACCATTCTGTGTATTCGGATGTGAAGAACCTTCGGGTAAGGAAGCTCTCCATTCTGTAAATATTGAATCAACTATTAAACTCATAATCCTTCATTTCTCCGTAAGTGTGACCGGCTTTGGTCTTAACCACATAACCATTTTGTTGAAGTATCTCCTTTATCTTATAAATAGTGTCCACCCCATCTTTCCGATCATAATCAAATAAGAAGCTATCATAGTTATAATGAACTATGTTCGTCCCTCTATTGTATAAATATCTATGTATTTCGCATAACAACTTAACATTTCTTTCGGTCTCATATGCTTGAATGTAGTAATTGAATAACTTCTGTGGATTCATGTCGGGTAAATTCTTTTTATACAAAATTCTACGATATATCTTAGTTTTAATAAATTGATTATCATTGTATTCTTTCCACATCTTACTGATAAAATTCTTAGTTAAATTTAAGAATTCGACTTTATCAGCAACTGCTTTAGGTATCCCACCATACATGTATTGAAATGTTTTGTTCTTACCCTCTTTGACATCAACTCCATATTTCTCCGACAAATATTCGTGAACTGATGACTTGGGAAATTTATATCCAACGAGTTCTCCGATTAACCTCGGGTGATAAGCATCAAAATCCATATCAACAAATATATCATTCAATGGAGAAAAACTCTTTCGCTGTTCATTAGTTAGAGCAGCAAAATTCAAATTGTTTATAGCATTTGATGGTCTTGATGTCGTGGTGAAAAAATTATAATTTTGAAATACTTTTTTATCACATATATACTTAGCATACTTATGTCCGAATGTAGCGATGAAATCTGTATTCACCCCAATGCCATTCTTCTCTATGTTGTAGAAAGCATTAGTGAAGTCATCATGAAATTTAGCAAACTTTTCAGCATGTAGTATCCTATCATCTATGATAAACTTACCCAATGATTTACATTTCTCTATTAACTTCATATAAGGATAGTAATAAGTGAAGTCATCCATCTCAGAGTAGAAGTTGTCATATTCCATCTCCCACTTGGGTTTATTATATAACCAAAAACTTACAGCATTTATATCATAACATTTATATCCATTCTTCATAAATGTTTTATAATCAAGACAAAGGTAATGCTCCTCTTTATCTAATTTATTCAGACACATACGCTCACGATGTTCAGCAAATATTGTCTCTTCTACAAAGTTATCATATACAATGACCAAATCATTCTTTGGATGGCACTTGGACCACAAAGGCAACTTTATTATAGGGATAACCACTCCTTAATATAAGGATATTTTAGGTAAAAGTCAATGTTTTTATTTATTTATCAAATTGGTCTAAATGTTTATGTAAAATTTGTTGATACTTTAAAAATAGTACATTTAATGCTTTACAGATGTATTGAATCCCAAGAACAGGTTCAATTCTAATTTTTGGAATATATAGAAATGGAAAAACTGAAACATCACCTGAGGTTTGTTGTATGGTATATATTTCCTCACCCTTATCATAAGTTTTTACTTCACCTCCTACATCCTCGTTGTCAAAAACTCTTTTATCTAATTCATTTCTTATAGCTATACCTTCCATAAAAGTTGGAACTTTAGTTGAAAATTCAGTTCCAAATACCGCTTCTTTTATTGATGTAGCTGAAAACCAGTTACCTACGGTTGGGATTGATATTTCACCACCTTCAAGTACATTAAAACTAACAACCGATTTATCACCCACATTACTTTCCTTTAGAACTTCTGGTACATTTTTTTTACCAATTTCAATTAAAGCATTTTGAAAAGCAGTTTGTTTTTCTTCATTTTTGTATGAGTCATCATAAAGGTTTAATAAATTCTCTACATCATCTTCATCTGAAATTAAAACTTTATAAGGGATACCTGGTTTATAACCACCATAAGCACCCGTTTGATTACTTCTGTTAAGTTGTCCTATTACAATATTTCCGGTATTTTTCGCATTCGTAAAGATATCAACATTATTTTTTTCTTGAACACCATCAAGTGTAGAAAGTAAAACATTTCTAACAGCATATGCATATGCCACATTTTGTATTTTTTTCAATTCCGTTAATTTACCTAGAGCTGATGTCATATGATAATCCAATCCTTTAAAGGCTTCATCATTGTCCTGTGCTTTAGAATAATTATATTTATATACATTAAATGCTAAAGCGCCATCTCCAAAATTTAATTCAAAATTTTTGGTAATATCTTGAAAATCATCATAACCTGGTTTCTTACCTCCTGACAAATCATACACATGAGGGTGACTTTCTTTATTTATTTTTATTTCATCTTTATTAGATTCAAATTGTTTAGTAGTTACTGGACCTAAACCATTGACGATTGATTTTTTAGTTGGAATAACCCTCATCACACTGGTATAAGATGTTGTCCAACCAGCTAAATCTATTTTATCTTCGATGCCCACTATTTGAAAGTATGTTCTGTCTTTATACTGACTCGGTAAATAATTTATATTGTAATAATCTCCTATATTTAGGTAATTATTTCCATAAATAGATAAATCTAACTCTATTGGCAAAATAGGAGAAATTGTATTTTCGTCTGATGAGTCATAAACTCTTTCTTTAAGTCTAATTCTATATTCATCACGAATACTATCCGCCACTTGTACTCTATTTTTGGAAAATTTAATTGGTTGGTCTTTTAAATTTTCTTCTTTTGCTTTCTTAACATTTTCTTGTACTATTCCTATATCCTCTATACTTGCTTTAAATTTATCTTTAGCATTTGCAAATGCATCTGTATTACCAGAATCAGCTGTTTGGTTATTAATCCCAGTATTAATCGTATTGAAGTCTAAATTAAAGGCGCCAAATTCATCATTGGTATTTGTATGCTGTAAAGGTAAACTTACAATAGATACATATTGATCAGCATTTGATTTTTTATCTGTAAATTGTGGTTTATTTAATAGATTTAAATTATTTAATGCGGATAAATTATGTTGTTTAAATCGTCTTGGAGAACTTATACTATCTATTGCTATCATTGAACCCAACCCATCCTTTGGAGTTGTGAATTGTAAATTACATTGGCTTACGATTGAAGTTTCAGATGTCACATCAAAAATTAAATTTTCTTTTGGATTATCAGATATTTTAGGTTGAAGATTAGAATCATAGATAGAAATATGGTTATTTGAATTATCACTACCACCAACTATTTTTAAATTCCATACTTTGTATGTATCCTCATTTAAAGTATCTAAAATTTGAAGTAAAGCATCATTTACATTATCAAATTGAGCAAAAGTTGATGTTATTAAAGGAACTGAAACAAAGACATCTCTAAATGGTATTATGTTCTTTCCTTCATATTCACCAGTAGTTACCTTTACACTACAATCCTTTGGAAACCAGTCTTGATCGTATAATTCCGATTTAGTATTTTTTATCACATTAACATTGTAAGAGTCATATGAATCTCCTTTACTCCTACCATGAGATGAAATCTCTTTAGGTATGATAAAACTAGGTAAAGAATCTTGAGGTCCCAATGCCTGTTGTTGCATAGTATATAAGTCCTCATCCCATCTAACAAATGATTCTCTGCTATCATATTGTGTTACAGGATTAGGAATGTCCGTTTCAAAACTTTTATACAAATGTTCTGTACCATCCTCACTAGTTTTTGTTTTATTCTTAACAGTACCAGATACAAAATTATTTAAGAACATATCCTCAAACCTACCCCAAGATATATATAAGAGTTCTCTTGGATCATCTTCTGTAAAAATGGCTCTTCTTGTGTTATCTATCCATTTGGCTGATGTTTTACTGACTTTACGGAAAGCCCCACCTAAAAATTTAGCGGCTGTATTACCCCAATGGGTATTATTTGTAATATCTTGATAAAAAATACCTTGTTTTTTCGCAAACGAGCTTAATAAATCTTTACCTGTAGATTTATTTAACTCTCGTCCAAAATCTAATTCATTTAAAAAATCTAAACTTTTTTGTTCATAATCTTTACTCTGTAGAGATTCTTTTAATTCATTAGATAATTCTCCCGAAATTGATTTTTTTATAAGGGCAAGATTTTTGTTTAAAATCTGTTCATCAACTCCAATTGCTTTAGCTAAAGATATCCTAATAATATCGTCTATTACATTTGTAAATATAAATCTAAGTTTATTATCTTCACTTATCTCCTTGTCCAATATACCAGTATTTCTAGAAGTTATCTCTAAGGAGCATTGGAATGAACCATCAGAATTTATGCTTGAATCATATGTAACCACATTACCCATAACGGTATTGACCAATCCTTGATTTTTAATTAGAAATCCTGTTTCTTTATGATATATAAATTTATCAAATTCAGACATATCTAATGATTTATCCTTTATTTGATTTATTGGATCATATAATTGAAATGAATCATCGGACCACCCATAATCAACACAAACTACAGCTCCTGGTCTTAAAAAGTAAGGTAAGAATATATTTTCAAAATCATGTCTGTTGTGAACTACGAATTCAACAACCGTACTCCTTATAGCACCCAAAGCACCTTGAGTCTTTGATGTGACGGAAGTTATACCAGCCGCTGGTTTCATATATGGATTACCCGCACCTAACTCTTCACTTAGTTGGGATACATATCTGACATTACCAGTAGAACCCTTTTGCATAGATTCTAATATATTTTTATCATAGGATTTTTCTCTATTTTCATTTACAGAAAAAACTAATGTCTCACTATCAGCATCCGTACCTACGATTTTAGATGAATCCTTATTCTCATTTGGGTGATAATACCACGCACCTTTAGAGTTTCTTTTTACTAATTCACCATTTGGTCCAGTCTTGGGTAATGTGTTTATATTGACAGCACACCACATCCTACTAAATGGTGTTCTCTCCCCTAAGTATTTTTTAAATGTTGGTTTTACCTCACTTAAAATATTTGAGGCGTGCGGGTTACCACCGGCTAATTCTTGGAATTTTTGGATTATTTTGGGATCTACCTGAGAACCAAATACTCTGTCTTTGAATGTTGCCATTTTACTCTAAATTAGCTTGTTCTAATGATATCGGTACTCTTATTTGTGTTCCAGCTTCAATATGATTACTAGATAACTTATTTACACTTGCTATAAACCACCAATGTTCTGGTGAACCATAATACTCCTGTGATAATTGATCACATCTATCACCATTGGAGGCAATTAATAAAATATCAGAATTATCATCTTGGTAATCAGGTAAGGTTGCAGTTCCAATTCTTTGAATCTTTTTATCCGCAACTCTTTTTACTGAATCATATCTACTCATTGATTAGCTCCATAGACACCTGGATAAAATTTGGTTGTAAGTGATGGTGGTCTTTTACTTAAAATCTGATACCCAATGGATATTTCAAACAATCTCGGTGTAGCAGTTAAAGCATCCCAATCCCCATTATCGGGCACAGTATATGTTAGTGATTTTATAAATCCAAACTGACCTTTATTTTTTCTTTCACCGATATGCCCCATGTAAAGTTCTGTAAACGGAGCTTTCATTCTGACTAAAGCATTGTTGTTTTCTTCTGGTAAATACTTTGGATATGCTAAACTTGTTAATCTATTTAGTTTAGTATAAATAAAATCATGTTCTTTAGCATTAGAGGGATAAACCTTTAGATTAAATGATAAATCTCTTTCAGCTTTTTGATAAACATAAACATCTTCCGATCTACCGATGTATTGTGTTGGATTAAAAGATGGATTTACATTTTCTACTATACCCGTTACATATCCTCTGAAATAAATAAACTTACCATCCCTTAAATCTCTTATTCTTACATAAAAATCACCCTTTTGAATATCAAAAGTTTGATCTTCTAATGGAGCACTGCTATTATACCATGCATCTATTTCCTCAACTCCACTCTGAGCAATCTTGTCCTTAGAAGTATATCTCTTACCACCACCCATCCCTAAGAATTTAGATTTTTTATTATGTGAATTATCTATTTCATATGTTCTACCAAAAAGAACACTATCAAATGGTTTATCACCGAGATGATTAAATGGTAATTTTAACTTTGGTCTCTGTGAATATTCAATTACAAATGGCTTTCTAAAACTACCCAAAGCACCTGGCAAATCTCTGAATTTATTCGTAAAATTTAAAAATCCAGTATTACCTTGTATTGGATTAGGTACTGCTGGTAATAGGAACTTATTAATTGTATTTAAATCACCACCAGCCTTGGTATTTAAAATTAATGGAGCTGGGTTATTTGATGGTGCCGATCCAATAAGTACATTTGTTACATTTTCTTTTAATAAATTTAAAAGACCACTTGGTGAAGTCTGATAAGCAAGAACTCTGGCAAAATCCTCAACGGCAGCACCTATTGGTAAGAGGTCTCTGTTGAATAATACAGGATTGGTTGATTTATCTGGTATTGCTTTCATTATATATGGTTCTTTAAATTTTCCTAAAGCACCACCTCTGAATCTCGTCCCACTTTCCCTCACATCTAAATTCTTTGTTGATTGACCTATGAAAACCTCACCTTTATTTGGTGTGCTTGAACCATGTGTTTGATCAAATATCTTATCCAATGTAAAAATACCAAATCCCAATTTATTTTCCTTACCGATTAAAGCACCATCTACATATCTTTTACGGATATCGGAATCCAATCCTTCGAAATGAGCAAGCCCACCTCGTGTTTGAGCTTCCACACCCTTTTTATTTTCATGTCCAGAATATGTGAATGTTGTTTGTTCCTTTTCAGATGATATCAATATCTTGCTCAATGGAGCATCATCTTTTTGAGCCTTAATTGGAATTTCACTCAATGGTTTATAAGTACCATCGGGTTGTAAAACTTGATTCAATGAGGTAAAATTACTACTATATGTTCCTGTGTAAACTCCTTGATAAACTGATCTACCGATATCCTCTACTGGTAAACCATCGGTAGCACTATTGATATTAATCTCTGGATTATTTAGTTTGTTTGGGAATACATCATCATAAGAACTTTCAACTTGATCAGCCTTTACATCACTATATGTTTCCTTATTCTTAGATATATCACTAAAAGGTGAGCTTAAATTTTCTAATCCCATTATGCTAAACTCCCAAAACCAGCATCCCCACCAGAGATTGGTCTGTTATTTGTAACATAATGTATATCCTTACCTCGTGTAACACCTTGAACATTTACATTGATATTCCCACCACTTGTCCCTGGCGCTTGACCTGCTGGAAAGCTTTGAAAATCATTTACAGGTATTGGATTGGTTGTTGCCATAACGGAATCTCGTGGATTCAAAGAAAACGAACCCGCTGGTCCAGACATATGAGTTATTCCACCAGGACCTGATTTGAAATCATCTACGGATTTTGACTTTGCCTGAGCAACAATAGCGGCAATAGCTGCCGTACCTGCAACACCGGCTGCTATATTTGCTGGAAATGGTAGTTTGAATGATCTATCAGCCATCGAAGCATATGCACTCAGAATTGCTTTTCCTGCGGCAATTGCTGATTGGGTTGCGAAATAAGCAAGACCGGCAGCAACAATAGGTAGTATTAATCCCATTTCATTCAAAGTGCCGATTAAACTAGCCGCCATATCAACGAATGGCAATAAAAACGAAGTTACTGACAATAAAGCAGGACCTACACTATTTACCAATGAAGCACCTAATGATTTAAAAGTATTTGTTAATTGACTTATGGTTGATATACCTTCTTCACCCAAAAGGTCTTCAAAATTACCAGCTGCCATCGCACCACTAAGACTAAGTTTATCACTCTGTCCTACTAGCTTAGACATCTCTGCCACAGAAACACCGATTGAATCAGCAAGCGATTTTCTTTGAATGGCATTTAGTTTATTAAATTCTTCTTCCGAACCCAATTGATCAACCACGGCTTTTGTTGCCCCAGCGATGTCATTGTTAAGAGCAAGTTCTCTGGCCTTTTGAAAATTAAGTTGTTTTCCTATTAATACCGATGCCTCTACTTCCTTTGCTATGGAAGATTCAAAATCTAATAATCCCTCGGAAATTTTAGCAGTGGTTGAAAGAGATAATCCGAGTTTACGAGCCTGAACCGCGGCCGCTGCTATATTATCCCCACCGTCTGTGGTAAATGTAGCAATCTCTTCTGCAGAACCAGCAATATCTTTCATCACGGCACTTGGTGCAACTCCAGCTTGTCTTGCTAATTGAAAAGCACCTTCGGCAAGTTTTTCAGCTTGGCCTGCTGATAAATTTGCTGTTTGGGTTAATACCCCAAAAAGATTAGCACCCTCATCAGCTGATAAACCTATTGCTTTACTTGTATCAAATACTTTACTTGATAACTTAGCAGCTTCATCAACATTCATTCCAAAGTTTGATGCCAATGTATTTGTTATGGATGCAACATCTTCAATTCCACCACCAAGTGCAGTTGCCTCTACTGATGATCTTAATAAATCTTGTTGAAAGTCCTTTCCCATAACAGAAAGGCTACCAAATGTCTCTCCTATCTTATCAATAGTTTCTCCGAATTTAAAAGCAGCGGCCGTAATAAGAGCAAATATTCCTGCACTTTTAGCCATGGTAGCATTTATTCTTTCCTGTGCCTCTTCTCCCTCTTTTTCTGTCTCTAAAATATTTTCTCTAGCTCTTGCTTGACCTTTCAAATATTCCAATGCTTCTAATTTTTGAAATCCTATAAATCCTTCTACATCATGTATCCTATCTGCTATATCTAATTCATCTGCCATTCCAGAACCAACATCATCTTGTATACTTAATAAGTCTCTTCTCTGTTTGTTGGTTAAGGTTTGCCCTTTCACACCGTCTGCAAGACCTTTTGCAAAGTTATCTTGAGATGTTGCTTGTTTTTTCTGTAAGGTTAAAGTCGCACTGGTATATTTACTTTGTAATAAACCGGCTATGTTGCCCTTTAAAAGTAAACTTAATATTGATTGATTTGATTTTATAATTTCAGAATCAACCTTTTGTATTGATTTGGCTATATTTAATTCACTCTTACGAGCAGCAGTCACATCTTTAGAATTACTTTTTACAAGTATATTCCGTTCTTCTAATAAAGCATTATATTCCTCAGCATATCTTTTATTTATCTCACCGCTCTTTGTTTCAAATTGATGTTTTTCTTTTAATGCTTTTATTTCTTCGTTGATTTCACTTAGTTTTCTAGCCATGATAAATTAACCTAAAATTTTATTTTCTTAGACATTTGGAGTAAATCGTCTATTGTTTTTTCAGCCTGTTTATACTTCTCTCTAAATTTAGGATCTGACATCAATTGTCTTTCTTTTTTTGTAAGTTTATTTGTTTTAAACTTCTTTAAGAAATCAAAGAATCCTTCTGATAATATATTTTTTCTATCCATATAAGACATGATATACCTCTCCTAATATACTAATAAATATCTCAATTCTTTATTTCTTTGGATTAAATCGTCTTGGAATCGTAGGCGTGGATTTTTGATTTGCCTTATCGACCTGTTCCCTCTCCTTCTTCTTCAAGTCCATGAATTCACGAATATAAAAGTTTTTTAAATGGATTGGCATATTATATACATCGGCAAAGGTAAAACCTGGCACTCCGTATACAAAGTAAAATATACTCTGATGTATGTCTAATTTATTCGATGGACGAAGGCCAAAAAAACTCTACAGAAAGTGGTATAGACACACTAACTGTTTCACCTCCTATTTCGACTTCCGATGTCATATCAATATCGGGAGAAACCTTTAAAATTTGATTTCTCAGAGCTACAGAATCTCTGGCTAACATATTCTGTGTAAAAGAGGTAATTGTTTCTGGTTTATTATCCCCATCGACTTCAATTACACTATAGCGTAATCTTGTGGAGATTGTGGTTTCATAACCATATTTTTTTGATTGTTTTATGTCTTTATCCACCAGGGCTTCATCAGCTCCCGTTAAAATCTTAAATTTTAACTTATTCTTACCAACGGGTGTTGTGAAATCAAAGGAATTACCATCGTATTTGATATCATCCGATAATTCCTTAAAAGGACATTGGGATAGGTCAAATGTATGTTCAATTTTTTGATTAGAATCATTTGGATTGTTAATTTCTGTTGTATACTCGGGACCATATGCCAATATACGAGCAGCGACCAAAACAGCGTTCTTGTCACCAAGAATTAGGTCTGTTTGTTTAACATTTGGTGTTACTATCAGAGAATCCAATAGTTTATCGATAACAACACCCTTTTTTATGAGATTTTCGGACATCAGAATGTCTTCCTCTCGTGTTGTCATGTATTTTAACTCTAATTTACCTTCGGCAAGAGGGGAATCCTTTGGATATAATTTTCCTCGTGATGGTAAATCAATAACTTCCGTAGGGAACTTATGTTCAGCCATTATATAACTCCTTGATGTTGTAAACTATTTAGAATTCAAGTATAGCGTAATCGTATGATAAAGTCAAAGCAATTTCTACTGGTTGTGAATCACTAAAATCTAAATCACCAAACGCAGCGTCTTCAATGAATGTACCATATAATGTCCATTTTTCTATAATATCACCAACTGGTCCTAAAACCTTGAAATTCACATTCTTTTTATAAAAATCTTGATATCCATCTCTACCTGTAGCACTTTCGTGATGTAGTCTAATCCACTCTATTACAGCTCCAGCGGCAGATGGTACAATTGGATCATAAAGGGTTAGATTCATGGGTTGCCATTTACCCTTACCCTTAATATACTTAGTAACATTCATATGTTCCAACTCCACTTTCTCAAAAGTAATCTGTGGTCTTTGTGCTGTTTTAATTGTAAAAGCTGGTATACCTGCAATCTCCATGATAAACCGATTTTTTACCTTCGGTTCATATGGTGTGTAAAATATATCACTTGCTTCTAATAGTTCTGCCATGTTTTATCTCCTATGATAATAAATATCTCTTTTCCTAAAAATTACTCAGGAAAAGCAGCACCTGTTGGTTGAACTATGAAGTCAAGTAATATGAACTCCGCAGTTCTTGTTGGTTGTAAAAATATCTGTCCAATTAACTGATTTCTATCAATTGTTTCAGGTGTATTGTTTTGATCGTCCATCTGAACTCTAAAAGCATTTAATCCACTATTTGATTGTACTTGTTCTAAGAATGGATTAACAGTATTTAAAAATTGATCTCTTAAAGCACCCGTATTCTGTTCAAATACTAATAAACGAGATGTTCTTGAAATAAAAGACTTGACATTAATTAAAAGTCTTCTTACATTAACTCTGTCTAAAGCACTCGCTTTCTTCTGTGTTGTCTTTTGTCCAAATACCGTAACACCTTGACCTGGAAAGGTAGCAATCGGATTTACATTTGAATCATAAAGATCATCACGATTACCTTGTGTTAATTTTCTATATGCCTGAATAGCACTATCGATTCCACCTCTATTCAAACCAGCAGGAGCAAACCACGGTTGTCCAACCACATCATTGAAGTGATAAACACCAGCAATAACAACTGATGGTGGAACAAATCTATATGTTCCTAATGAGTTGTCTTGAATCTGTACCCACGGATAGTAAGCAGCCGCATAACTTGAATTACGAGCCTCTGTATTCGTTTTAGCAGTAGCTACACTGGAGGTTTTTCCAACATTATCTATTACTAAGAACGCATCACCACGAGTTTCACACATATCTATTGCTTGTGTTATAACAGGCGAATGATTAGTTGTTTGATCGATAACACCAGGTAAGAATAATAAATTAAAATTATATTCGTCTTTATTACTCAAAATACTTAGAGCAGTAGCATATCCACCACCCGATCCACCAATTCCGGTACTACTTTCTGACATCTTAATACCCTGTGAGTTAGTTGAATCTATGTTTTCATAAAAGTTAAACGGATGATCTATTTGTTTTCCAAAGAAAGCACCATCAAAAGTTCCATTGTAACTTCCACTACCAATTGGTGGTAATGAACCAGATTGACTTCCCACAATAACATCACCATTTTCATCTAAATAATCTGGTGTTTTACTTGTATCAGGAAAGTTACTTACTCTGACATATTTTGATTTATTTGGATAATCACCGACAGGTTGTAGATAAGCCACACCATCTTCTGTAGCAATAGTATTAGCTTGATTTCCAATTCTCTTTAAAATATAATCACTTGATTCAGGATCTAAACTAAGATTAGCATGTGTTTCTAAAATTTGTTTTTTCTTAATCGTATCATTACCGGATCTGATTAATAGGGTAAATGTACCTTTTGAATTATTTACATTCGATACTTCCCATCTAACATTATCAATACGACCACCATGACTACCAGAACTGAAATGGTCATTTGCAGTTGCAGTTTGTCTTGCTGAAATTAATTGATCAGTACCCACAGATGATGTGTTATTAAAAATAGTACCATCACCCAAAACCTGAAGTGTTAATAAGTCACCACCACCTGAACTTCCGGCTCCACCAGCAAGCGTTAGTACATCACTCATTGTAGCACCAGATCCAGTATCCACGGATATTGAATTACCACCCGTACCGGCACTCGATGCTGTTAAATTTAATTCTGTTGCACCGTCTACTGCAGTTACTCCGATAGAAGCGGCATTAATTTCAGCAACTAAGTTATCCAAGTATGTTGCTGTAGATGATCCAGTTATATGAAAAAATACATTGGATGTATCAGCTGGTATATTATCCGGATCAGAAGCAATAAATCTATATTCAGTTCCACCAACAGTAATTTGAGTTTCATCATTTGGTGTTTGACCAAAAGTTCCTACGATGGTCAAAGAACCAGCTGCAGCTGTTGCAGCACTATCAGATGCTCCACCTGTTTTACTTATCGTAGCACTAGCACGAGTAGCAGCAGGATCAGCAACCCTAACAACAGTTAGAGGTCCACCCTGTCTTAAATATTCTTGAGCAGTATGTGATGTTAAATATTGATATTTATCCGAACCACTTTCTATTAGTTCTCCAAAAGTCTGAACATACTCTCCATATGAACTAACTACAGTTGGTGTTAAAACAGGACCTTTAACAGTTGGTCCTACGATAGCCGCACCTACTTCTCCAAGTGCTGCCGGAATAAATGATTGGTCTATTTCTTTGGTGAATACACCTGGTGATACAATTTTTTCTGCCATTTTAAGGTCTCCGATAGGGTAAAATGTCTATGATAATTCATATATAAATATTATATAAAATCCCAAAGACGAATTTTTAAGACTCAGATGGCGTAAAAACTCCTGTATTTGGGTCCAAAGTACCTGGTCCATACTTTTCTGTAATACCTTTAAGAACTTCTTGTTCCTTTACCTTAACGGATTCAAAATCCATCTCAGCTTGTTCTTCTTGTTTCTGTAGGTTGTACTTTGTTAATTGTATTTGTCCAAAACGATTTGTAATCTCAGCATAAGCCGTTCTTATATCTGATATTTGTTTTAATTCATCGTCTGAAAATTTGATGTCTTTTGCCATCTGTAACTCCTTGTGTTAAGTATATATATATAATTATATAATTTTTTCTGAAAAGGATACTTTTTTTGGTATGACTTCTCGTTCCGTATTTGCCCCTTTACCATAAATATCCTTTGTAAATTCCGCTAAAATATACCCTTTAATCGACATGGTAAAATCACTTCGTATAAATCTCTCACCATTCGATTCCATACTTGAGGCATCACTTATATCACCTTCTAAATCCGATAAAAATTTGTGACTTGTAGAATCTCCAAAATATGATTGTAAATTATGTAACATCAGTTCAGTTAATCCATTCATCTGTTCTATATAGTTTGTCATCATAGCAACTTCATATGTGAGATTTATAAAGTCTGGCATAACTGTTTTTATCGTTTCCATCACTGGTTTCTGTCCCGTTAGAACAGCAAACCTATCATATCGGTTACTATCACTCCATTGATTTAACCTTATATATTGTGCAAATTTACTTCTTATATCATGATCAAAACTCATCGGCATTTCATCACTATATGAAATACTTGTTCTTTTCACTACAATTACTGGCATCAATAGAGCTCCAGTTGAATCTCTTAGGGTTGATCTCGATCTGACTGATTTCCACCTCTCTTCATTACCATATACAACAGGAACCTTGATTATTTCATTAGCTTCCTTGACAGTTGGGCTAATATTAATTATTATATGTTTCATAACTGCTGTATCAACATCTTTAAGTCTAATAGCATACCCTTTACCAACATCTCTACCACTGGATTTTCGTATTACTACCTTGGCATTACCCTTCTCAGAACGAAATGATGTTTGTTCGGCTCTATTGATCTCTGCTTTATTTAAAGTATGTTTATTTGTTATCGGTTTAGTAGCCACGCTTCAATTTCCTTAGTTTTTTTAATTTACTCTCCGTGGTATTTTCAAATACCTCTGATTTCAGTCCTTTTGTCGATGCTTTATCAATGGCTATCTGTTTAACTATTGGCACTTCAACCGCACCCATGTTTATATTCTTTTCCTCTCCATAGATATTACCTTGTTTCAACAAATCTATTATCTCATCAAATCTATCGGGTTGTGGTTCACCATAGATGTTATCAATAGATGTATCTATTGCTGTTTCCACAGGTGTGGATTTTACCAAATGAGATCGTCTTGGTTTCATCACTAACACGGTATCTAACATTTGAACAGCCATTTACCACTTCCTACATGACCAATATCTGGCTTTATGTCTTGGTCCTGGATTGTCACAATTGTGCCTAGCCCTAAATGATTTTCTTCTATCAGGATTTGATTTTTTAATATTCATTCCCTTTTGTCCGAAATTAACTTTAACTACATTACCTTTATCATTCTTGACATATACTTTAAATTTTTTAACATCACCCTGCATTGGTTTACCAAGCTTTACTTTCCTTCCTTGATACTCAGCTTCATTCATTTTTTCATCTTCATCTCTATCTATCTCTATGGTATAACCACAGG
>ERZ1046148.483-NODE-483-length-24443-cov-6.854232_pt1 | contig 24443 bp, 29 predicted proteins | sample MGYA00383090_ERZ1046148 | MGnify/ENA primary metagenome ERZ1046148 (study PRJEB29581, sample SAMEA5548360) | metagenome | biome: marine; feature: coastal; material: water | depth 25 m | study: Short-term variability in the microbial, nano- and picoplankton... | reverse complement strand
TGCCCACTGGATTTTGAGTTTTTTCCAGAAATCTCCGTCATCAACTTCATCTCTTAGTTCAAGAGCTAACTCCCGACCAATTCTTTGCCCGACGCTTCGTAGAATTTCATTCATATTTACGCCAAGTTCTCCTAGAGAAGCGGCTGAAATACCCATCGTGAGTGGCTCATCAGGTCTACGGATTATTGCATTTGTGAATCCCATGCCCTCTTCATCACTTATCAGGCCACGAAGGCGTTGGTAGAATGAACCCTCTCCTATAGTTAGACGTAATGGTTCCGTAATCATTCCATCAACTAACCTTGCGCGAGCGGAATCATATGCTACACCTTCTCCCCACTGAACTTTTAGTAATTCGATTTGTGGCATCATGTAATCTTTTGATTCAATCAATAGAGCCGCATCTTCTTTCCCACGTCCAGTAGGGTTAGATTCTGAATGAACAATTTGGATGCCCACTTCATCATCGACATACACTCCCATTTGAGACTGGTTATCTTGGTGTCGAACCTCGATTCTCTTGTCTAATTGATCATAAAATCTGATTGTTTTGGAATCAAAATTGGCAACTAGTCTGATTTCAACACCGCGTTCTAGGGCTTCGGTTAGTGATTCTAATATTCCTGAACGCATGAGGTGTAGAATACCCCATTTAGACATTAACATCCAAACATTATCTTCTGCTTCTTGCAGCATATTTTCTATTGTCGCATAGATATTATGTCGGTCTTTAACAACGGTAAACAATGCTTCAGCGGCCGGACCGGAGAAATCAGATTGAATTACAGTGGCGTTATTGCTTAGTTCATCCAAATGCTGTTGAAGCCGACGAACATTTGCTTCTTCGCGTTTGATCATCTGTTTGAAAACATCAGCAACAGGAATGCCTGTAAATCGCATTGGCTTGTCAAGAGTTGCCATTACAAGCCCCATTTCTTGCAACTTACGAAGGCTATTGTACGCATCCATTCGGGACATTGAAACAAGTTTACCAATATCACTTGCCTTTAGGGGTGGTTTGCCACAAAGAGCCAAGACAATTTTCGCAAACTTTTCATCTAAACCACCTTCAATCAACCGGTCAATAATCTCGCCACTAGAATCGGTAAGCATTTTATCAAGCCATCTTTCTTTGTTGCTCTTTTAATAAAATATTACAACGTCGGATTTGTTCCTTTGCAAGTTTCTGTTGGTCTTTATCTAGACCTCTTGGCATTGCCTGTTCAAAACACTTTATGGCATCTCCAAACCGTTGCATTTCCGCATAGGCTGTCCCCATATTGTACAGGGTTTTACCCTGAACTCCGCCAGGATTGATTACCATTGCTTTGTGGTAAGATTCTACACATTTCGGGTAGTCTTCGAGGTAGTATAGCGCATTACCTCTACCATTTAAGATTCGGATTACCATTTCATCATTGTCAGCAAAAGATGGAAGCGCTCGGTCAAAACACGATAGTGCTTCCTTGTACTTTTTATCTTCAATCAACCCGACACCTTTGTTGTACCACTCGATGTCATGATTTGCAATAGCGTTTGAACTAGAGTCAATACCGGTACTCACTTCCATTCGAGATGCGGCCTCAAGGGCCGCAGCTGCAAGGTCAACCTCAGGTCGAGATTCAGGGGCCTCTACTTCTGGTTCTGGTCGAGCCGAAAGTTCTGGCAGAGGTACCTGCTCAGGAGTGACATTTACGCTTTCATCTTGAGGCGGGTCGTGTACGAAGGGCCGCTCTTCATCGGATAAGTTAGCTTCAGGCTCTTCTTGCATTACCTGCACAGGTGTGGCAGATACCGTTTCTTCTTCGCCAAATGCATCAAGTGGGTCATCCGCAGCAGGCGCAGGATTTGCGAGAAGACTAGCCTTTTCGTGGCAACGTTGTGCGGTAGTAATATCGCCTGCTGCTTCAAGCGAGCGTGCCAGTCCAATCCATAAAGCGGGATTATTTTTGTCTTGCTGGATCATTGATTTCCAGCACTTTACCGCATCTGTATGGTTGCCTGAAGCCGATAGTGCTCTCCCCATAAGTTCAGAATTAGGCTGGCATAAACTCACTGCCTCTGCAGCAAGCGCAGGCCCTTCTGGAATTGTAGGTGGTAAGCCAGCCGTATTTTCAAGAATCTTAGCCTCACCCTCGGCCAATTCAACCAATAGAAGGGCTAAAATTTCCTTTCCATCTTGTTGGTCAATAAGAGCCCTACGTGATTTTAGAAGGTTCTCGATATCCCCACTTTTTTGTGAGATATCGGCCAACCGTAAAGCTGCTTTTGCGTACGATGAGTCTATCTCAATCGCACTAGCAAAACATTTTGCTGCGGCTTCATAATTCTCTTTTCTTTCGTGTAATGCACCAAGGTTGAAGAAGCATTTAGCGTTAGTCTGGTCGAGTCCAATTGCATGCGTGTACGCTCCAATTGCGTGGTCATCATAGCCGCTTGCAGCCATTGCACCTGCTGCTACCTTCCAGGATTCAAAATGCTGCGCTGCTACGCCATGAAGGTGCTCCTTAAGTACACTAAGTGCCCCTTTTGCATCACCGTTAGTGAGGAGTTCAGTGGCCTGAGAGCACAGATTGTCAATATCGATTACTTCTTCCACAATCGCTTCTTCAACAGGAGTTTCTGGTTCTTGTACCATCATCGCCTCAAAAGAGTCCTCTACCTCAACTTCAGTCAGAGAATCTTCGTAATCCAAGGAATCATTTCCGCCCTGGCCTCTTGCTAATGACACATTTTGGTCTACTAATTTTTCTTGAGTATGCGGCATTACTTGAGGTGTGGAGTGCAAAACGCCTCCTGCTTCCTTATTGCTATTCATTATATTCACAAGGTGTGGGTGACCTGGGAAATACTGCAAAGCGCGGTGAGCAATTTCAACAGCGCCATCATTTTCGCCGAGCCTATCTAGTAGCACCGCCAAATTTGCGAGCGCAGGTCCATGATTTGGGTCCAAGTCAAGACATATTACGAAAGATTGTCTTGCGCCGCGTGGATCTTGTTCGGCTTCTAAAAGGACACCTCGATTGAACCATGCCATGGCATTAGATGGGTCCAAAGCTATAGCCTTATTGAATATTTTAAGAGCGGACTGATGGTCGGCTGAACGGTGTGCTGCTTCACCTTCAGAAATCAAATCGGCGACGGTTGAGTCTTGATTTTCAGCGACTGTATCTTCCGAGGTATTTTCTATCACTGGCGTTTCAGTTTCTATTGTTTCTTCAACGATTGAAGGTGTAATTGTAGTCTTTACTACATCGGCTAGTGAGGACATCATTGCGTCTGTAATTTCAGCCGCAGCATCGGTTGAATTCGTCATTTCATCCTCGGACATAGAGGTCACCGTACTCGTTGGGCCCTCCATATGGCATAAGGATTGTCCGTTTACGCTCCCGCTTATTTGATACGACCCCTATGTGTCGTTGATGTTGTGCGACCTACATTTAGCAATGAAAACGGCGGTACATTTGTCCTAATTGAGCCAGGTATTGTAGGCGTTCTAACTATTACTGAGCCTTTTTTTATTGGGGCAAGACCGGTTACTCAGGTAGAATGGACGACCCTAATGGGTAACAATCCGGCAAAATTCCAGGACGGTTGGTCAGCTGGTCTCCGCCCCATCGAAAGTGTTAGCTGGCTCGATTGTCAAAAATTTATTGAAAAGTTAAATGAAATTGACACTGATGATAAAATGGGTTTGTCGGGATTGTGGCGCCTTCCAACAGCAGATGAATGGGAATTTGCCTGTAGGGCAGGAACTGAAACACGGTGGTTTCATTCCAGTAGAGATTCTGAATTAGATGAAGTTGCTTGGCATGCTGGTAATTCCGGCGCATCTACAAGAGAGGTCGGCCAAAAAAAGGCAAATGCGTGGGGGCTTCATGATTGCCATGGCAATGTTTCTGAGTGGACCTCGAGTGAAGTTGAACTCAAGAGAATTACAAAAGGGGGTTCATGGTTAATGGAATCAGAGTCGACTACTTCCGCTGCAAGGGGGCTCTCCGCTGCCGACAAACGTAGTGATGCAATTGGTTTTCGTCTCGTATGGGCGCCATTGTGAATAACCTCTAGCCTCTGGGCCAATTATGCGCTTGTACCACAACCCCCGATGCTCTAAATCGCGACAGGCGCTTGCATTACTAGAACTACGGAATATTGAATTTGAAGAATATCGATATTTGGAAAAGGGAGTTTCGCAAGACGACCTTGAGACACTGGTCCAACTTGAGGGGGTAATCAGGGCAAATGATCTTGATTCAGACTGCGAATTTAATCTCAACAGCAAAACAGATTTACGAAAATTACTGGAATCAAACTCCAAAGTTCTTCAGCGCCCTATACTGGTTCATGATGGGAAAGCGGTAATTGGTAGGCCACCTGAAGAGATTCTTACTCTTCTTCTCGATGCTTGAGAACCGTTGCTACATTGAGTCTTACAAAAACCTCAAGGTATGATTTTATCCTATCCTCAACCGGTGAAACTTCTTCGTGGTATAGTGACGCCATTATATCACAAATTTCTTTGAAGTTCCTATCGCCATTCATGAGTTCCCAAAGCATTGATTGCGTGCATTGGCCGACGGACAACTTTGGGGGCACGTAATAATCGTGCGAATATTTTTTCAATTCGGGTAAATCTTTTTTCAATTAGTAATACGACACTACGGCCCGTAATCCCATGGATTTCCGGGTGGATACCTGGCTCTCCTTTGTATTCCCAGTCGACAGGTAATTTCACTGGTATAAAGTATGACCAATCCCCTTCAATCATCACAGTCCCTCAGTTGTAAATGTAATATATAGCAGTGCAAGCATCGAAATTATACCAGATATCGCAGATATTTTCTTGAGTTCAACTTTGTTGGTGAAGTTGTCCAAAATCCATGTTAAAACACCAAATATTGCGACTAAGCTGAGCAGACCAAACCATATTGCAGGCAGTTCACTCATGGCCAGTCGAACCCTCGACTACCTGTGAACCTTGCGCAGCCTGCCATGCTTCGTACTCTGCCATTTTTCGATTGTATTCATCTAATTGGGCTTGGTACTCTGTAACTAGGTTATCTTCGACTTGTGTTGTAACCGGTGGCCCCGCAAAAGCGGTTGCAGGTGGGCCAGAAACAGGTTCATGGATTTCTTCTTCCTCATACTCATCGAAATCATCACTCTTCGATTTATTTCTTAGGGAGATGGTTAAAATCACTAGCAGCAAAATACCACCCGTGCCAGAAACAATTGTAGTGGTGGAAAATAGGCTGTCTTCTACGACAGGCTTCGCCCATGAAACGCTCTCTTTGATTTGGAAATTCGTTCGATTATCACTTCCGTTAACCAACACTAAAATCTCACCGGAATAATCCCCGGACTCTCTGATAATTTCACATCTCATGTTGTGTGTTTGTGCTGTCAAATGGCCTTGGTCCATTTCGATTCTGGTAGAATCAATGTGTATTGTACTTCCATCACAAATCATTCCCCACCCACTCGGAATGGTGGCCTCAATATCGAATATTTCATCTTGGGTCGAAGTCGAGGTTAAATTGATCCATAAAAGGTGTTCTGACTTCGTTGCAATTTCATTTTCGGGTAAGGAAATTTCACTGAGTAAAACATGCCTTCTTTCACCGACCATTATTGCTGCTGAGATTGTCTTTGAAATTGGCCGGCCAAGTTCGTCAGCCCCTCCTTCCAGTTCGATGGTTGCAGAAATAATCGTGTTGAGGTCACAGTCAGGTGAGATTATGATATCAGCAATTAGGTGAACAGATTCAGTTGGCCCGAGGTTAAGATTTATCCATTCGCCAGCACCCTTTGATAATCCATTTTCAGTTGATATAAATCCAATAACTTCCTCAGTAGATGTCGATGTCTGAATTACAAGACGTGCACGTATTGTCGTGTCGGCTGCATTGCCAATGTTCCATGCAGTCGCATTGAATGAAAAAGTGGAGTTAGTTTCTACGACACTTTCACCTGCATATCCCTCTAATTTGGGTTGTCGAACAGTTTCTGTACTTGCCTCAAACATCACCGAATTATCACTTGAGTTAACATCAGTGCCTCCTTCTGGCGTGACTGAAATAGTAATTTCATGAAATTCCCCCGGTGCTTCAAGTGAGGGCAATAATAGCCATATGTCGACGATTTTGATATTGTCTAGGTCATAGGATACCGAGAGAGGAATCCCTTCAGTTACATTGACACCCTCGATAATCGCCCACCACTCCCAAGAATCAGGAGACCAGGGTAAATCAACAACCGCAACTGCTGGTCCATTTCCGTCATTTGTTACTTTTACTCCAATGCGAATTGGAACCCCTGGGGTAAGGGTTGTAGGTGTTTCAAGCAAGTCGATTTCAAGGTCGTACAGCGAGTTGACGCGCAGGCCTTGCCATTCATCTCCAGTGATTGTTTCTCCAGATCGAAGTGAAAGAGCCATTGGGTAGATAGTAGGGCCGTTGTCATTTGCTTGGGCGGTTATTGGAGCAGATACCCTTACTGTGTAGGCAGATGAAGAACCTGGCGAGATTGCTAAATCTGGTGAATGTAGCAATTCCACATTCCATCCTGTAACATCTGTGAAACCTATTTGGGGCCTAAAAATATCTATTCTGCTGGCATTGTTCCAAATGCGGAATGTGATGTCAGTCGAAAGACCAGCATCAATATATTCGATTTGCTGATTAGTAGATTCAGCATCAATCTCTGCATTACTAATCATCGCTGCAGCAACTTCGATAGCTTCCACATCGCTCCGTCTTGAATCATTTGTACTTGTGGCAGTTAGCCACACTTCACCAGTAACATCAGGCTCTATTCCCTCGGGTACGGTTGCAGTCATCCAAATCTCCTTCGGAGTATCGACCCTAACCAGCACATCTGTTGATTGATTCCATGCCAAAGAAATACTCCAGCCAGTTGGTATATTTTTATCGGCTAAGGTCAATGAAAATACATCGGTAGCCTCGCCTATATTTTGTAATTCAACAGAAAAACTACAACTTGTTCCAGGGCTGCATCGAGGTGCTACTTCGGGAACTATTACATCCGGCAAACGGTCTGGGAGAACCCTCAATATGGTTTGGACACCATGCTCAACATCGGGATACAGGTTTGAAGTTACATTCACTGTAACTGGTAGATTACCCTGACTTGCATTTTCGTCTACCAAAACCCGCAGATCAAATTGTCTGGATTCACCGGGTAGTAATTCAAGTCCAGATGCACCAATACTTGCTCCATTAGGCTTTGAGAAATAGTATGTCCATCCGGCTGGAACTCCACTTGCAACAGGGGTATAGCGAGCAGATATATTCCCGTCATTTGTCACTTCAAGTCGGGTCGTTGACCAATCTCCGGGCAAACCGCCAAGTGCATTTACGCCCGCCAAACTCACCTGATATTCACTTTTCCTAGCAGCCTGATCATAGATTATCACTATGTCATCAATCCAGTAACCAATATCTGAAGAACTTGCATCAGAAGTGAAGGTAAACTGTAGTTGTGTTGTTGCATGGAAATGGGAATTGTCAACCGGAATTACAGGTGAATTACGCCCATTATATGATGCGGAAAATGTTTGCCAACTTATTCCATCCTGGAAATTATTGTCAATCACATTCTGCAAAGTGAAAGTTTCATCCCAGTTCCCAGTTTCATCTTTGATGTAACCCTTCATTTGGTCTCCACTGCCGCCCCCGCCAGTATAGAAGAATGAATAGCCAATTGCATCATTGTGACCATTAATGTCATCAGCGACATTGAAACTAGGGCTGGTCAAAGTCGAAGTCAGTGAATTGGAGTAAGTTGAAAGTTGACCATTACCAACATGGAATGAATTTGATTGAGATATATATGCATCAGAATTGACACTCCATTCACCGGTACTTGTCCATTGTGACATATCTATGCAGTTGTCGTAAAGGTAGGCTACAGTCATGTGCCGCGATTGCTGATTGTTCGATGAATCATCATCGCCATTTGTATTTGAAACAATAATTTGTAATGTGTGATTTCCCGCATAGTATGGAGTCCATAAAACATCTATTGATGAGGATGCTGAACCAGGTATTGGGCTAATCGCTTTGGTAGTATTTAGCAATTCGAAGCGCGTATATTCATTATGCAAAACTAGAACTCCAACATCAACAAATCCCGACTGTACTGTGCCAATATTCTCAATTATGACATTAATATTCACCTCTACTCCAACCACACCATCGGTAACATAGAGGTTTGCAGGCTTGTTGAATCCAGTAATTGGATAGTTTGAAGAAAACATTTTGTACAAACTTTGGTTGACAGAATCAGGGTATGAAATTGAAATATCTCCAACATCCAAGTCGATATTTACAGCTCGACCATTCGTTGCACTGGATATGGGAAAAAGTGTTGGCATCAACAACGCGATTAGCAGAATGGATATGATTCTCCGCATGGGCCCCGTACATTGACAGATTTTCAAGCAATATGACACCTTCGCTTCAAACTAACTTTCCTCGAGAGCATCTTTTGCTGCTTCAAGCCTCATCTCTACTTTCTTTTGCTTGGCTCTTGCTGCGAAATAAACAGTAAAAGATGGAATCAAAACCAAACTAAAACATCCAATAACTGCGGCTAATGCCCACACAAATTCAGTTGCGGTATCGATTTCAAATGGCTTAATCTCTGAAAGGTTTTCATTAACCTGATCTACTTTTATGGAAGGACTAACAGTTCGGTTTCCATTTTCAGTTACCGTAATGCGAACAACAGCTGGCTCAAATTCAGTTTCGATTAATCCTTTTGCCTTATCCCGTGCTTCATCAATTGAATCTGCATAAACAGTACCGGTGCCTCGAAGCGCAGGGTTAGGATCTGTAAGAGAAATAATCTCGGCATTTCCATCTTCCGAAACCACTGCATGGAGGTTCTTTTGAACACAGGAAACCATGCATGAAAATTCTTCCGCAGTCACATCACCCAAATCGGGGTGGCTATAGATTCCCGCTGCATTCGACACAGATAGCGTCGCACTTTCAGAGAGTGAACTTGCTGACACATTTATCCAAGTCAAATTCACACCATTCATGGTTGCATCCCAAGTCCAAGTTGTACTGTTTGAATCTTCATCAAAATAGTGTTCTGGCGTATCAAGACTAACTTGGGTTTCATTGGATTCAGATTTATAAATGAAGTACTCAGTATCAATCGTTGCTCCATATACTGCATAGGCAAGCAAAATAATCAGGGTTACTCCCATCCCCATTAGGGTGCGCAAAAGATTCGGATTTTGGGCCAATGCCTTACGCATGATTACGGCCAGAAGGGAGCCCTTCATGAACCCTGCTGAACTAGCCCCGCAGTCCCCTCTTCTGAAGTGATGCGGAAGGGTGCTGTAACAGTGCCTTTGATATAGGGGAGTTAGGTCGGCAGTTTGCTTGGTGCTACGATGACGACGTTTTACGATGTCCCTGCTGACCTATTGAATCCAGCTCTTGCTGATAAGTTGTCCGACATGGATGGTATTTCACGTCCTGAGTGGGCTGCTTATGTGAAAACTGGAATCCACCGTGAACGCCCTCCATCCCAGTCTAACTGGTGGGAACTGCGTTGCGCAGCAATTCTTCGAAAAGTTGGCCGTGAAGGTCCAATCGGAGTAAATTCGTTGGCCCAGGCATATGGTGGGAAGAAAGACAACGGTGCACACCCACATACTCCAGCAATGGGTAGCCGCCACATTATTCGCACAGCTCTTCAGCAAATGACTGAGGCTGGATTGATTGAAATGAAGTCTAGCAAGACAGTTCAGTCAGTCTCTGGTGACCAAAAGTTGTACCCGGGAAGAGTCCTAACTCCTGCGGGTCACAAGGTTCTGGATGAAGTCGCCCACTCGATCCGTGGGCAGGCCGAGGAAGCATATCCTGGTCTAGCAAAGTACTGAAACTGGATGGGATGGATGTGGCTACTATGACTCTCGCCGCTGATGATGAATTAGCCAATCTACGTGCTCAGCGTATGGCTCAGATTCAAAGTCAACTGGAAGAGCAAGCTGCTGCTCAGGCTGATGCTGAAATTGAACAGCAAACTCATGCTTCTGCAGTCGCAGAACTCGATAAGTCAATGAAAACAATTCTTACTCCCGAAGCACGCTCTCGTTTAGCGAGCCTCAATTTGGTTAATCCTGAATTAACAACTAGAGTGAAAACCCATCTTGCTACACTGGCAAATGAACAGCGTATTTCAACTCCAGTCAATGACCAACAACTCAAGCGAATCCTCGCTGGTCTTTCAGAAGGCCGCCGAGAGACAAGCATCCGTAGAATCTGAGGTGAAAATAATGTCACGTAATAAGCCGGCCGCAAAGAAAATCCGATTATTGAAGGTTGGTAAGCAAAACCGACGAGTACCGGTCTGGGTTATGCTCAAGACATCGAGAAACACAGTTTCTCACCCTAAGCGTCACCACTGGAGACGCAGTAAATTACAGAGGTGATTATGAATGGCACGTGGAGCAGTTAGCGAATTAGTAGTTCCTTTAAGGAATGCATGGAACATTACTAGGTACAAGAGAGCACCTAGAGCAGTTCAAATTATCAAGAACCAGGTAGTCAAGCATCTGAAGGTCACTGAAGATGAAGAAGTTTGGATTGATCCTGCAGTCAATGAAAAAATCTGGGAACGTGGTATTGAAAATCCACCTCGCAAAATCCGTCTTCAAATTACTCGTCACGACGAGCCAGACATACCAATTGAAGTAAAATTAATGGAGGAGTGAAAATGGGAAATATTCGTCCAACATTTATCAAGTTGCGTGCAATTATTCTATGCGAAGAGCACGGAGAGAAATTCACAAATGATTTCGATCATAACAAAAAAGTTGTTGAAGAACTAACTGATGTTGATTCAAAGAAGTTACGAAACTGGATTGCTGGGTACGTCACTAGGTACCGCCAGCGTCGAACCGACTGAGGTTTATTGATGGCGATTAGAGTCGCCTGGGACCGAACTCCAGTCAGTCTCCATGGAAGCAAAGAAGAATTGCTAGCCCTTCTAGAGCATCTACGCTCTAACCATAATTTCCGCAAGCATTCGATTGTAATGCCTGACCGAGAAAATGACGAAGAAGCTGTATTTTTCCTGTACGCTCCATGTGACCCACGCTGGATTGCGGAGGTCATGTAAATGGGAGATAGACTCGATGTACCTCTGCCTAAATCAAATTACCAACTAGACATTGTCTTGGTAGGAATCACCCACCCTGGTAATTTGGGTGCGGTTTGCCGTGCAATGCTTAACCATGGTTTTACGCGACTCTCCTTGGTCAATCCACAATGTGCTGTCGATGATGAAGAAGCACGTAACCGTGCTAAACATTCGGGCCATATCCTTCAAAATGCCAAGGTGTTTTCATCATTAAGTGATGCAATTTCAAACGCATCACTGGTCGTTGGTACCAGTGGGAAAAGAGAAATTGGTTCGAAAGTACTCAAACGCCATTTTGTTTTGCCTTGGGAATTTGCTGAACGCATAAGAACTCTGGAAGGTAACGTTGCTTTGGTATTTGGTGAAGAAGGCATGGGGCTTTCTTCTGACGAACTAGAAATGTGCGATATTTTGCTTACACTTCCCACGTGGGAGGGTTACCCGATAGCAAATCTTTCACAGGCTGTTGGCCATTGTGTATACGAGTTACACCGGGACAGAATTCTTCATGGAACTTCCATAATTGGCGTTGAAAAGAAACGTGCGATGACACCAAAAATCCGTCAGATATTGAAGCAAGCAATAAATGAGTTTGCCCATTCCCTTGACAGCGAAAAAAAGGAATTAATTGGTGATGTTTACGACCGTGTGGTCATGAGAGGTCTTCCCATTGATTCTGAGGCAGAGAGGATGATTGGATCACTGGTACAAGCAACTACTGCATTGCAAAAGGTCAATGGTGATGATGACTGGATGCGTAAAAGGAGAAAGCGAGTTACTCCTTCCAACAAGCCCACGACTTCGGAGTCTCCCTAACATGCATTGCAGTTAGACGCAATTTGTTACCATATGCGGTTTTTATGTGTGGAGAAACTTGCTCAAAGGCCCACTTTGCCAGATTTTCAGCAGTTGGGATAAAGGGTACTTTTACGATTCTATGCGCAGGAGGAAGTGATTTGAACATTTCAAGTAGAACTTCATCTTTATCATAAACCACAAAGGCATGGTCAATGATGTCATGGATATGTTCATTTAGAATTTGAGAAACATCTGAGAAATCAATAAGCATACCTTGCTCTGATACACCTTCGACATCCACGACATCACCCTCAATTTCAGCTTCAAAGCGGTAACGATGCCCATGCATATGTCTGCATTTCGATTTATGATTTGGGACACGGTGCCCAGTATCAGTTTCTACGTATCTTCGGATTATTGTAACCATTTCATTCACCTTCAAATTCTAGACAGATTGAATTTATACAGTACCTGGGCCCTGTACTTTCATGGAATAAGTGCCCTAAGTGAGAATCACAATGAGAACACCGAACTTCTATTCTAGTCATTCCAAAACTAGTGTCCTTAAGTTGCAAAATATCTGCTTCGGGAATTTCGGAACTAAATGCTGGCCAACCACAACCTGAATCAAATTTATCGTTTGAAGAAAATAGTTTTCTCCCACAGTCTGCGCATTTGTATTTCCCACTCTCAAAATGTTTGTCATACTCGCCCGAATATGCCCGCTCAGTACCATTCTCTTTCATTACTTGGTAGCGCAATTGTGACTTAAGTGCGGCATTCAGTACATGTTCCCATGAAGTGACATAAGCGATAGGGTCCTTTCGTCCGATTGCATGGAAAGCGAGAATTCGTTCAACATCGGCACCACTAGTTCCACTAGAGTTCCCGTCACTGTCAGGGTTGTAAGAGGTAAGTGTGTTTGCAAAAACAGTGTCGAAGTCGAGATTAATTTTTTGACAGGCTACCAATGCATCCCGCAGGATTGATTCCTTGTCTCCATCGATATAGGGTAGATGAAATGAGACTTTCTCGCTGTCCCAGTTTCCAATGGCAAAGGCATCAGAAAGTGATTCATAAAATTCGGGACGACAGTCGGGATAAATTGCGTGATCTCCAGAATGTACCCCTAGTGCGATTACAACGTCAGTATTTTCCCTTAGAGCGACAGACAGAGCATATCCGTATACAATCGAAGCGAATATTGCATTTCGGTTAGGAACAACTGTTGCTTTCATTTGCTCTTCTTCATAGTGTCCTAGCGGAACTTCAATGCCAGGACTCGTTAGTGCGGAATGAAACAAGCCCATTGCGGACGAAATATCCACAATGTGGTGCTCAACATCTATTCCATTTTTTGCCAAATACTCAATATTCGACTTCGCCCTAGATAATTCGATATTGTGTTTTTGGCCGTACTCATATGAAATACAACTAACATTGTATCCATCTGCAAGTAAACGAAGTAGCAAGCCAGTTGAATCCATTCCACCACTAAGCGCCATCACTGCCCGCATTAGTCAACCCCCATCCATTTGTGAGTCTGTAGAGAAAGTCGCCATCCAGTAGTAGACTTAACCAATTTTTCAACCTGAGCAAAACTGCGTCCATTTTTCTCGATTGAATCACTTTCGATATAGCACGGTTGGATAAAATGGTGCGTGAAACCCTTCTTCAATTCATCATACATCGAGAGGTCTTGGCCGCAATAAACAATTTTCAATTCGTCACCAATACGTTGCTTGATGGACACATTAGGGTAAACTTGGTCTTTTGGAGAAACGCAAACCCAGTCAATAATTTCAGGGACCGTCATTGTACCATTTGTTTCAATCGACAAGTGTATTCCGTGCTCCTTCAGAGCATTACCAATGGTCGTCAAATCTTGAAGACATGGCTCACCACCGGTAAATATTACCCGATTACAATTGAATTCTAGAACTTGTGAAACTATGTCCGCAAGTTCCATTTCTACAAATTTTAGAAAATCAGTATCGCACCATTCACACCTAAGATTACAATTTCCAAATCTAATGAATACATGTGGTGTACCTGAATGAAATGCTTCTCCCTGTACGGAATGGAAAATTTCTACTATCGGGTATGATGCCATAATATCGCCTCAGTTTGATAGTGGCCTGCTTTGGATTAATTGCATCAGTTCAGTTCTCGCATCACTGATTCCAAAGAATGCTCCACGCATTGCACTGGTAGTCATAACCGCATTTTGCTTTGCGATACCCCTACATTGCATACAGCCATGGGCTGCTTCGATTATTACTGCAGCTCCAAGTGGGTTTAGATGCTGTTCAAGGTCATCAGCAACACCTTTGGTAATTCTCTCCTGATTTTGTAAACGCCTTGCATGTAATTCAACAATCCGTGCCAATTTGCTAATCCCAACAATTCTGTCAGTTGGAATGTATGCCACATGTGCCCTTCCACGGAACGGCTGTAGGTGGTGTTCACATGTCGAATGGAATTCAATATCGCGAAGTAGGACAATACCGTCATAGCCTTCACCATTGAAAGTTGATGAGAGAACCTCCTTTGCATCCATATTGTATCCAGCATAAATTTCATCAAAGGAATTTACAACTCTAGTAGGTGTATCTAGCAATCCTTCTCTTCCACTAGAGTCCTCAATATACTCTAATAGCACCTTAACTGCATCCATTGCCTCTTTCCTAGTAGTCATTCGAATTCCCCCAGGCGTCCATGACGAGCATCAATTAAATCCAATTGATCAAGCATTTTTCTGCAAGCAGTGCGAATCGCATCAGCAACTGAAACAAATTTACCATCATCGCCGACATGCGTCCGCAGGTCTTCTAGCAACTGGGCAGGCATATCCAAACTAACCTTAGGCATGTTCAGCCGTGTGGTATTCAGCATATCAATATTCGTATGCTATTACTATAGTATTATCAGGGGAATACTGATTATGATATAGAAGCAACTAAATCTTCGCGTTTGAATTGTTTAGCAGCGTACCATGCTGCAAGCCCAGCATAGAATATGCTTGATAATAGCCAGACCAGTACATGTTCAGTGATTACTCTGTCCAACAGTAACTCTCGCATAGCCAATAGTATGTTAACCAGAGGAATGGCAAACCACCATGATTCGATTCCATCAAGATTGATTACTTGGGTGAATAAAGCGGGGAATATTATGAACAATATCGCCGGTCCTAATAGCGATCCAGCCTCTTTGACACTATGCGCTTTCATTGCAATTGCAAGTTCAAAGGCCACAACCATAATTGCAAAAATAGCGACTGCACTTATCAAAAGTAATGCACTGCTAGCAGATATTGTAGGTATTCCAATTATGGATGTAGATGCAAGGAAGGTTATTGCAAATAATAACCCACTAATTTGCAAAACTACACCAGTACTAGTTATTGTAGCAACAGCTAACCATTTGCCAGCCAGTAGTTGCATTCTTGAGCAGGGAAGGCACAGTAACGCTTCAAGAGTTCCTCGCTCTCGTTCACCAGCAGTCATGTCAATTGAGGGTTGTATGGCACTTGAAGCCGTCCAAATTGCGATTACCATCGGAATGAAGAGCGACAGCACTAGTCCTGCCTGTTCACCTTTTGTTGCAGCATCAGAACTTGATACTTCACCATCCCACTTCACTGGGTCGAGAGTGCTCTCTGGATCAAGTCCTGCTTCCACTAATGTACCATTGACAACGTCACTTTCCCATGAGTATATCGCAAGTAATATTCTTGATTTTGCTTCTGTGGATGCCTCACTAGTCGATAGATGCAATATTGCAAAATCCCACTCAGAACCATTTTGCACTAGCCTAAAAATCGCATTTGTATCCTGTCCTCTGAGTCTATCAATGTCTGAGCCCAAGTCTGAAAGGTTACTTATTTCGGTTGGCAATTGCTCATAGCTAACCGCCAGTTGTGATTCATTAAAAGCCAATTGTAAATCTTCGTTGATTGCACCTTGCCAAACAATTTCTAATTCTAAGGCATCCAATTCAGCAGCTTCCGATTCTAACAGAAGTGGTAATGCGATGAATAACGCTGGGAAAATAAGTAGAGGGATTACAATTAATGCCAGAAGAGTTCTCCAATCCCTGACAAACTCAATAATCTCTTTTTTAGCAATGGTGGTAACAAATCTCCACGAATTACTCATCTTCTGACACCTCACGTAACTCTGGGGTTCTACCAGTCAAGAATCTGCGCCACCATTTGGAAATCTTTCCTTCCTTTTCATTGTCTTCGTTGCGCAATCTAGCTTTATCGGATGTGAGCGATACATACGCATCCTCAAGCGAACTTTCACCAGTTAACTCAAGCAGAACTGATGGGGAACCATCTGCTCGAATTGTACCATTATGTACGATAATTATGCGATCGCACACTTGTTGAGCCTCTGCTAAATGGTGTGTACTGTAAATCACAGTTCCCCCCTCGTCCCTTAATTGTCCCACCAAGGTTCTTACAGTTCGAGCACTCGTAACATCAAGTCCAGCAGTAGGTTCGTCCAGTAACAAAATATCAGGCCCATGTGCTAGTGCGCGAAGTAAAGCAGTTTTTTGTCGCATGCCCCGGCTGAACCCTTTGGTGTGGCGTGAGAGTGAATCGGTAATGTCAAGTCGTTCTGCAAAATGTGAGACTCGGTCCCATGCAACATCATCAGAAATACCATACATTCGAGAATGATATCGAATGTTTTCCCAAGCAGTCAGTCTTGAATAAAGTCCAGTTGACTCGGGTACAACACCTAATTTTTTACGCATTGTAGAGACCTGCTTGTCTCCAAATAAGATCGTCCCACTAGATGGCTCCATCACCCCAGCCATCAAGCGCAATAGAGTTGTTTTACCTGCTCCGTTGCCACCAACAAGACCGATTACTTGCCCGGGATTTATCTCTAAATCTACACGGGTAAGAGCATCAACTTCTCCAAAACTTTTCGCGACTCCATCGAGTGTCAGAAGCGGTCCGCTCATGACACTCTGTCATCGTCCTGATTCAACAGCATTGTCCAAGCCTGGATGCTTTTGTTCAAGTCTTTCAGCTCTATCTATTTGCTGTTTTAGTAGCAAGTGGATTTCTTTTTGTGGAACCCCCATATCGATATGGTTGGCAATCATTCCCAGCGCCCCTTGTATTACTCCCGCGTCGAGATAAGCATCATTCGAAATGGTGTTGTCGTGCCGACACTGCTCAAGCCTAGCCACTATGAAGGCATATTCATCATGGGCCATTGGGCCAGTCAACATGGGCTGTGCTAGTAATCGGTCTAGACAGGTTCGCATCATTTCATGTAACTCGAAGTTACCTATCAGTGCTTTGTATTCAATTATCGTTGAGTGAGTTCTACGAGAACCCCACCTGTACTTTTTGGGTGAACGAATGCTATTAGAGAATTATTTGCTCCAGTTCGTGGCTCTGTATCGATCATTCGTATTCCATTGGTTACGAGATACTGGATCATTTCACCCAAGTTTTCTACTCTGAAACATATTTGCTGAACACCTGGGCCACGTTTTGACAAGAATTTTCCAATAGGTGTATCTTCTGCTGTTGGCTCAAGAAGTTCAACCATAGGGGTATGTGAATCATCTTCACTTGTAGCAAAAAACCGGGTTGTCACGCCTTGCTCAGCAACGATTTCATCTCCTCCCTCATGTAGGCCAATCAATCTCCAGAAATGCGATGCATTTTCTAGGGAATCACACGCAATACCAATATGGTCAAGATATATTTTCATTTTTTCACCTAAAATCCACTGGGCGCCATCCATGTTCCAAAAACATCTTTCATTGCTGAAACAATTTCACCAAGGGTACAATCTTGCTTCAGTGCAGCAATAACGAGTGGGAATAAATTTGAATCACCAGCAGCGCCTTCTCTAATATTTTGCAATGCTAGTTCCACTGATTCAGAATCACGTGCACTCCTAAGTGCACTCAATTTCTTACGCTGTTTTGAGCCTAATTCAGAATCTGGTTTCAGAACGGGTGGCATCTTTTCTTCTTCGAGAACGCCATGGTTAACACCAACAATTTTTCTGTCTCCGGATTCGACTTGCATTAAATGATTCCAAGCCGCTTCATGGATTTCACGTTGCTGGAATCCTGCTTCGATAGCTTTCAGTGCGCCACCCATATCTTCAATCTCAGTAATCTTAGCCCTAGCGGAATCATAGATTTCTGTTGTTAGCATTTCGACAAGATGCGAGCCCCCAAGTGGGTCGACAACGCTAGCAGCCCCGCTCTCTTCTGCAATAATTTGTTGTGTTCTTAATGCGACCGTTGCACTTTCCTCAGTTGGCAATCCAAGTGCTTCGTCATATGAATTAGTGTGGAGACTTTGCGTACCTCCACATACTGCGGCCAGAGCTTGAATCGTAACTCGTGAAATATTATTCAATGGTTGTTGTGCAGTTAATGAAACACCAGCAACCTGGGTATGGAATCTAAGCATCGCACTCTTAGGATTTTTTGGTGAGTATCTTTCAGTAATCAAATCATACCAAAGTTTTCTTGCGGCTCTAAATTTACTTGCCTCTTCAAAAAAGTCATTATGGCAATTAAAGAAAAATGAGATTCTTGGACCAAATGTGTCGATGTCCAATCCTTTTTTGATTGCTGCTTCCACGTATGCAAGGGCATTTGCAATTGTAAATGCCACTTCCTGTACTGCTGTGGAACCAGCCTCGCGGATATGATATCCTGAAATGGAAATCGTATTCCATGCCGGAATTTCAGTAGCGCAATGCTCAAAAATATCTGTTATCAATCTCATCGAAGATTCGGGGGGGAAAATATGTGTCCCACGGGCGATATACTCTTTCAAAATATCATTCTGGATAGTTCCTCGGACCTGTGATTGACTAACACCATTTTCCTCCGCAACCGCCACATACATGGCGAGCAAAATCATTGCAGGCGCATTTATGGTCATTGATGTCGAAACCTTGTCGAGTGGTATTTCGGAGAGTAGAATGCGCATATCGTCAAGACATGATATTGAAACTCCGACTCTGCCAACCTCGCCTTCGCTCATTTCATCATCCGCATCAAGGCCTAATTGAGTTGGTAGGTCAAACGCGACCGACAATCCTTTCTGCCCTCTTTCGAGAAGAAGTTTGAATCGCTCATTGGTAGCCTCGGCACTACTAAATCCTGCATATTGACGCATTGTCCACAATCGTGAACGATACATTGTATCATGGATTCCACGGGTGTAAGGCGGTTTACCTGATTCATCAGGACCTGCTATTTTGGGAACCTCGATTCCACCGAGTGTCCGCCAGTCATTCCTCCGCTGGCCTTCCATCTAGGTAGTCTCCATCAGTGGTGATGCCCGCCGGGTCCATGAGCATGTCCATGGGTGATCTCTTCTTCTGAAGCATCTCGCATCTCAACAATTTCAACATTGAATGTTAATGACTTGCCAGCTAATGCATGATTGAAGTCTACTGTTACAGTTTCATCTTCGACAATAGTAACTCTGAATGGCCCCATGTCACTTTCTAGAGTCATTCCTACTTCTGGAGTGATGTCTCCGAACATTTCTTTAGGAACCTGCTGGATAGCATCAGGGTTATGTTCACCATATGCGTCATCAGAAGTTAGGGTAAATTCGACTTTATCTCCAACTTTAGAACCCATTAGTTCTCTTTCGAACCCCGGTATCATCTGCTTGTGACCCACAAGGAAGGTTAGAGGATCTCTACCTTCACTAGAATCGAAAATTTCACCACTATCTGGTAGAGTACCAGTATAGTGTACGCTCACTACTTTGTTATCTTCAATTGTTGACATCTTAATCATCTCTTTGTTGTATATCTTTTCACTATCTTTCTGAATTCATCTGCAACATCGCTTGGAATAATTAGTTCTGCTTCCTTTTGGCTGATGAACTCAATGGCATCTGCAACACCAGTGCGCTCACCTTTAGCCCAAATTTGTCCCAAGATATTAGATCGGTGTTCTTCACTAATTGCTTCATTATCAAGAAGGTCTCTCGCGATGTACTTGTATTCGAGATATTTTCTTCTATCCAATTTACGTGACTGGGGTTGGCGACCTCCCCCTTTCTTATCTCCATGGCGCCGCCTTTTGTTTCTCGTTTCCTTAAGTTTAATTTCAGTTGTAATAGTCTTGAAGACATTGGCTGAACCAATAGCAACAGCCTGCTGCACCTCGGTTCCATTTGATTCTACTATTTCTGGCGCCACTACATCAGCAACAACTTCAATTTCTGAGACTTCTGTGGAAATAATTTCCTCGGCAGCCCCCAGATTTTTAGCATCTTGTGCCTCTTTAGCAAATTTTGCAGTAGCAGCCGATTTTGCACGTAGTGAGGCTAGTCTATCCTCTCGACTATCTGGTTTTTTGATTGCTGCTGTAGGAGCAGGTTTTGGTTGTGGAGATGGTTTGTGAGTTGGAGATTTTTCAGCAGGTTTTACCTTTTTCTTCTCTTCTGCCTCTTTTCGTAGGCGCAATGCTTCCATAGCAGCCTTCTGTTTAGCGGCTAAATCTGCTGAAGGCTTAGTTACCTCAGTAGTGCGTGGGCGCTGTGCAGGTCGCGGGTTTCGCTCCTTGCGGTCACGAGCTTTTTGGCTTGCATTTGGTGCAAAAGGATTGAATGGCTCATCCTTGCGCCTTCGCCCGTTCATATTGTTGCGGCTTCTCGGCCTCTCATAACCCTTGGCATCCCATTTAGGGCCACACAACAGGTGTTTGGTCAGTTCGCATTTCTTGGTCAATTCCAGAACTTGCTAGGGTTGTAGTACGCCCATGCCCAATTTCCAGCCAACCAAGTCGAGCAATCATTGTTCCATTATCTATGCAGTACATTCGTGGCGGGCAGAAACTTTCAGCCATTCTTTCCTTACACATTAGTGCTGACATATCACGTAGTCGTTGGTTGCATGCCACACCGCCACCAAGTAGAATCTCTGCCTTTCCAGTATGCGCTAATGCACGCTCTGCCACCTCAACGCATGCAGCAAATGCGTGTTCTTGCAAACTCCAACACACAGCCGCAAATGGCTTCCCTTCACTTACAAGTTTGTTAGCCGCACTCATTAGTCCGGAGAATGCAAGATCCATTCCATGAACAGCATATGGTAATTCCAAACCTTGTAATGAGGGGTTTGGATTGTTTTCCAGCCACTCAAGAGCATGCTTTTCGATTACAGGCCCACCTGGAAAAGGGATGCCATGGTTTCTAGCAAACTTATCTAGCATATTCCCTATTCCGATGTCTAATGTCTCGCCAAGAACACGGTACCGTCCATCTAATCTGGCAATTACCTGTGTATTTCCTCCACTAACATAGAGTAAAATTGGGTCCTTGCACCCACATTGTTCCCTTCCGATTTCAATATGGGCTACACAGTGGTTTACACCGACTAAAGGAACTCCTAAATACGTCGAAATGGACCTAGCTGCTGCCGCACCGGTTCGCAAGCACGCCCCCATTCCAGGGCCTTGTGAATAAGAAACTGCACCAATCTCAGATGGTTTTAATTTATTTTCAGCAAGCAATTTTTTCAATAGGTGTGAAGAAATCTCAACATGATGGTCGGCGGCCTCGCGTGGATGGATACCGCCTTCGGTAGGGCGCAATGTGTCAGTGCATGAGGGCCGAGGACTACCGGAGGCATCTACTAACCCGAATGAAAGTGTGTGTGCAGTGGATTCAATACCGAGTATCCAACCATCTGCCATACCATCTGGCTGTAGGATATACTATCTAACCGTTCCATACTCCCTGTGACATATGCAGCGACTTCTAACCAATGTCGGCCCCCTGGTTCACCTTGCAGGTGAAGGTCCGATTGTTGGAAAAATCACTGATGTAAGTCAGTATGTTGCTGAGCCTGGTCTTGGGATATTAATTGAAGATCACACAATCATAAAAATAGCGCCCTCCAAAGAATTGCAGGAAGAATACACGCAAGCCGAGGTATTGGATTTAGAGGGAAAAGCCGTAATTCCTGGGCTTGTTGATTCACATACGCACTTACTCTGGACCGGCGATAGAAGCCGTGAGGTTTCATGGAAACAGCAGGGTCTGACCTATTCGCAAATCAGTGAAATGGGTGGCGGAATTGCCGCTACTGTAGCGCCAACACGTGAGGCCACAAAATCAGAACTAGCCCACCATGGAATCGAAAGGTTGCGAGAATCTTTACGCAATGGGACGACACATCTTGAGGCGAAGTCGGGATATGGTTTAGATACCGACTCAGAATTACGTTTACTCGAGATTGCAGAAGGCTTGAGTGCAGTTGAGCGTTTACCTTCACTTGACTTGACATGGATGGGAGCTCATGCTTCCCCAATTGGAGGCAGTATCGATTCATACGTGGAGGAAATTATGTCTGACCAACTCCCTGCAGTAATCGAACAGGGAATTGCCCGTAGTGCCGATATTTTTTGTGAACCTGGATGGTTTTCATTAGAACAAAGTGAAGATATTCTGAAGGCCAGCCGCAAAGGTGGACTTGACCTAAGAATGCACATCGATGAGTTCGTAGATGGAGGTGGGGGGGAACTTGCATCTGAACTGAAAGTAGTAACTGCTGACCATGCTCACTACACGAGTGATGATTCGAGAGCAGCGATGCATGATTCCGGAGTGAATACTGGATTCTTACCAGGTACGCCCTATGCAATGGGTGATGATTATCCTCCATTTTCTAATTGTCTAGAACATAATTGGGCATGGTCATTCGCATCTGACTTCAATCCAAATTGTCGCACACTCAGCCTTCCTTTCCTCGCGTCAATATTAGTCCAGCGTAATGATATATCGCCAATCACTGCTCTAGCAGCATGTACTCGAAATTCAGCATTGACTACTCCACATCCCTCGGGATTGGTTCATGGGCAGATCAGGGAAGGCGGTATTGCAAATCTCAATATTATTGATGGACCACACTGGCAAGCTTGGTGCTTGCAACCCGGTCATTCCCCATTCGCCTTAACAATCTTAGAGGGAGAATTGATTTTTCATTAATGTCTAATTAAAAGAGGATTAGTATGAAATCAGAAAATATCTATTGGCTTGAAACAGTTGTCTGCTCAGCACGCAAAGGTGTTGATGCTAGACTCGAGAGGATGCTTGAAGCAAGGCAAGAAATGCGCCGGCGGACAGAAGGCTGTGTTCGAGCCTGGGTTGCGAGATCGATTGATGGCCAACCTATGTTTCTGCTACAGGCGATATATGATGATGAAGATTCTTGGCGAAGAAGTGCCAAAAGAGTTTCTGAAGAGCTCGATTCCAGAGATGGTGGAATTGAATCCTTGCTTGGAGGGCCACCTCTGGTGGGCATTTTCGCCTTGAACTCCGAAAACATAGATTTGGAGAGCCCCTAGTTGTCGCATAACATACATTATGCGACACGGGTTTTCACCTGCATTCGTCAAATGCTCCGCAGTAGCCCGTTTAGAGTAGTTTTTATCAAGGAATTGGAATTTACCCCTTTGAATAGGGGGGTTTTAGCTAAAAAAATCAAATTCTTTGATTTTACAATCATAGGATTCATTAGAGCGAATCTGTAGGGACTTTTGTTGCTCATGTCTGAAGTTAGCGGATTTTGTTTGAAGTGCAAGACCTATGGTCCAATCAAGGATGGAAAAATGATTGTGATGAGTAACGGTCGCACCAGATGCGGAGGCGTTTGTTCGCAGGAAGGGTGCACTGGTAAAATTTCAAAGATTGTATCTTGATATCGTTTACCGATTCGGATATATATGCCATCACAGTGGCCAAGTTGCTAGGGCTCGTGGTCTAGGGGTTATGACGTTGCCTTGACATGGCAAAGATCGCCAGTTCAATTCTGGCCGAGCCCACCTAGCATCTACAATTATGATTTTAGTTTATTACGCTTCTAATTAACGTTTAAAATTAAATCAATCATTTGCCACTTCTTCAGATTCGGGGATATTTTGTTCCGTGATAGTGACAGGGTTTTCATCTACAAATGAGAAATCGGTTGAACCACCGCTCCAATTCTTAACTGAACTTTCATCTCCTTCGAACTCTTCATCGGCAATCGCTGAATCTGGGTTAATTGAGTAATCTACTGGATCAATATTCCTCGAACGGTTCCGCTCTTCCGGAGTTGGTGCCGCACGTTCCTCAAGGTGCGCACCAGAGTGAAAAGTTCCACATTCGGGGCACCGGATTGTACCTTTGTCAGAGATAGTTCCACACACGGGACATGACTCCTTGCCAACTAGAGCATCAAGTTGGTCAGCCATACAATCACTCGTCGTCTTCATCCTCGTCATCGAGGAACATGTCATCTTGGTCGCCAGTTACTTCCTCTTCATCTTCTGTTTCAATAGTAACTGTATTCTCTTCATCATCGAATTCAATAATTTCACCAAAGAATTCTTCACCATCAATTTCGATTCCAATCCAATCGCCGACGTCAATTCCATCCGACTCGTCGTCCTCATCATCA
>ERZ1046148.481-NODE-481-length-24464-cov-4.709369_pt1 | contig 24464 bp, 22 predicted proteins | sample MGYA00383090_ERZ1046148 | MGnify/ENA primary metagenome ERZ1046148 (study PRJEB29581, sample SAMEA5548360) | metagenome | biome: marine; feature: coastal; material: water | depth 25 m | study: Short-term variability in the microbial, nano- and picoplankton... | reverse complement strand
GTTTTTGGACATTACGGCAACCCACGAAAAAAGAAAGACTTTATTGGATTTAGTAACACGAGTTGCCGAGCGTATAAACATTCCTTTTACAGTTGGTGGTGGTATTTCCGAAATTGATGATGCTTATGCATTGTTAAAAGCTGGAGCAGATAAAATCAGTATTAATTCTGCAGCAGTAAAACGCCCTGAATTAATCAACGAATTAAACACTCATTTTGGCGCTCAATTCGTTGTTGTTGCTATTGATGCAAAAAAGACTGAAGATGGTTGGAAAGTATTCTTAAGAGGTGGTAGAGACCGCACAGAGTTAAACCTTTTTGAATGGGCTAAAGAAGTTGAAGAAAGAGGGGCTGGAGAAATCTTGTTCACTTCAATGAATCATGATGGAACAAAATCTGGATTTGCAAACGAAGAGTTAGCGCGTTTGTCTGAATCATTAAATATTCCAATCATCGCATCAGGTGGTGCTGGTACGATGGAACATTTTAAGGACACCTTTATCGAAGGGAAATCAGATGCCGCGCTTGCTGCAAGTATTTTTCACTTTAAAGAAATTTCAATTCCGGATTTAAAAGGTTACTTGAAACAGGAAAAAATTCCAATAAGATTATAATAAATGGCCGATTTAAAGTCAGCTTTTTTATTTAACCACAATTTGTATATTCTGTGCAGCTATACAGTTTTAATTATAGCCTTCTTTTTTACAGCAGTTTTATTAAATTTTTATGTTTTGATTTTAAATTACTTTCACTGTATCTTAAACTGTTTTTTTTGTTGAAATTGTTCGGAGAATGCTGTACTCGACAAAACATCTTTTTTATCGGGCAATTATAGGTTCCCATATTTATCAGCTTGTATTCTACAGCAGTTTTTTTTTTTAAAAAAAAACTATTTTCAATTCTTTTCGCGCGCATTGTATTCTTGATTTAGTTACTCTTCAGGAAAAATTATTTAGCCGTATTCAATTTAAATTGATGTTTTTTTCACCATCAGATATTTTTTAGATAAATGGCTTTAGGCAGTTGGTGAAATTTGTTCTTGGATTATTGATTTTACCTAGGGTTGATTCTTCGAAGTTTAACGTTTTGGTGGCGATATTTTTTTCTGTAAAAGGGGATAATTGTATTTCGGATGATTTGATAAACCCAACTTGTGATTTTTTGCCTTTTCGGTAATAGAATTAAGATTTTGTAAATCTTAATGAAAACTTCCAATTAAAAACAGAAGAATAAAGCAATTTCAAAACATCTAAATTAGAAGCTTTGAAATTAACATAATTGATAGAAATTATCAAATAAAGTTTTTGGTAGATTTTAAGTCTGAATAACGCCAGGGTTAAATTGCTTTTTAATAGGAGCTTGGTTAGCAGCTTCAATTCCCATACTAATTACTTTTCGTGTGTCTTTAGGATCGATAATTGCATCAATCCAAAGTCGAGCAGCAGCATAGTAAGGAGATGTTTGAGCATCATATTTTGCCTGAATAGATGCTAGCATTTCTTTCTGATCTTTCTCACTAACCGTCTCTCCTTTTGCCTTTTTACTACTCATTTGAATTTGGAGTAAAACCTTAGCAGCTTGAGTACCTCCCATAACAGCAATTTTAGCAGTAGGCCAGGCTACGATCAATCTAGGGTCAAAAGCTTTTCCACACATTGCATAATTTCCGGCTCCGTAAGAATTCCCCATAACAATAGTGAACTTTGGAACTACAGAGTTACTCATGGCATTAACCATTTTAGCACCGTCTTTAATAATACCAGCCTGTTCTGATCTAGATCCAACCATAAAACCAGTAACATCGTGGAAAAAGATTAAAGGTATTTTTTTTTGATTACAACCCATTATAAAACGAGCTGACTTATCTGCGGAGTCATTGTAAATGACTCCGCCAAAATGCATTTCTCCTTTTTTAGTTTTAACTACTTTACGTTGATTCATCACAATACCTACACTCCAACCATCGATACGAGCATATCCACAAATAATAGACTTTCCAAAATCAGCTTTGTATTCAGTGAATTTGGAATCATCCACCAAGCGCATAATTATTTCCTTAGAATCGTAAGGTTTGGCTCGGTCAGAAGGAAGTATTCCGTATAAATCTTGAATAGGGAATTTAGGATTTTTACTTTTTTCTCTTGAGAATCCTGCGTTTTCGGGAGTGCCAAATTTATCAACTAGATCACGAATAGTCTCTAAGCACTCTGTATCAGACTCACATTCGTAATCCGTAACACCCGAAATTTCACAATGCGTTTCTGATCCACCTAATGTTTCGTTATCGATTGTTTCACCAATAGCAGCTTTTACCAAATAAGAACCTGCCAAAAAAATCGTTCCCGTTTTTTTAACAATCAAGGCATCATCACTCATTATTGGTAGGTAAGCACCTCCAGCAACACAACTTCCCATCACAGCTGCAATTTGAGGAATCCCCATTGAACTCATTATGGCATTGTTTCTAAATATTCTTCCGAAGTGTTCTTTGTCTGGAAAAATTTCATCTTGCATTGGTAAGAAAACACCTGCAGAATCCACTAAATATATGATTGGAATTTTGTTTTCCATTGCAATTTCTTGCGCTCTAAGATTTTTTTTTCCAGTGATTGGAAACCAAGCTCCTGCCTTAACTGTAGCATCATTTGCAACAACAATAACTTGTCGTTTTTTTACATAACCTAAAATAACAACAACTCCGCCGCTTGGGCAGCCTCCATGTTCTTTATACATTTCGTTACCAGCAAATGCTCCAATTTCCTGTGAACTTGATTTTTTATCCAGTAACTTCTTAATACGTTCTCTGGCAGTTAGTTTTCCTTGACTATGTAATTTTTCGATTCGTTTTTCACCACCGCCTTTATGAACATCTAAGAGTTTCCTTTTCAAATCGGAAACCATCATGCGCATTTTGTCTTCATTGTTATTGAATTCAATATTCATAGCGGTGATTTTTAAATCGTTTTATGTAATTATTTGGTATAAGGTTTCGCATCAATTAAGATTCGTAAGGAACTCTATTTAAAATACTTTTAGCCAACGTCACTTCATCTGTGTATTCTATTTGTTCCCCAAATGAAACACCCCTAGCAATTGTAGTGACTTTAACATCAAGACCATTTAATTTTTTATAAAGAAAGAAATTGGTTGTGTCGCCTTCCATGGTAATTCTCAAAGCCAAAAGAACTTCCTTGATTTCAGGGTTTTGCTTAACGCGATCAATTAAAGATTCTATATTTAAATCGGTTGGTCCAATTCCATCCATTGGAGAAATTACACCACCTAAAATGTGATACTTACCTCTAAATTGATGTGTGTTTTCAATTGCTAGTACGTCACGAATATCCTCAACAACACAAATTAATTCGCTATTTCGAGAAGGAGAGGAGCAAACACTACAAATTTCTAACTCGGTTAAGTTATGACATGTTTTACATTCGTGAATGTTGCTTTTCAGTTCAGCTAATGTTTTACCAAAGCCTTTTAAAAAATCATCATCTTGCTTTAATAATTGTAAAGCATAACGTTGCGCAGTTTTTCTTCCAACACCTGGAAGGGCGTTAAAATAACTAGCCAGGTCGTTGATGAATTTTAATGATTGTGGATTATCCATTTATAGAGTGAAAACACCTTCTTTACTGAGTGCATTGTATAATTTATTCAAAGGAAGTCCCATAATGTTATAATAGCAACCATCAATTTTTTGGATTTTAGCTTGTCCAATCCATTCTTGAATTCCGTATGCTCCCGCTTTATCTAAAGGTTCAAATTTATTCACGTAAAAACGTGCTTCATCTTCGGTTATTTTATCAAATGTTACTTTAGATGAGTTGCTAAAGGATATTTTACGATTATAAAACTGCAGGCAAACACCGGTAACAACGTAGTGCTCCTTACCGCTTAACTCCTGAATCATACTTAATGCATCCGTTTTATCATTAGGTTTCCCTAAAATACGATTTTGATAGATAACAACTGTGTCAGACGTGATAACAACCGTATTTTTTGCTACTTTTCCGTTGTATGGATCTCCTTTTAATCGAGCCAAGTATTCGGGAACATCAAATGGAGATATTTCAGGAGGGTATGCTTCATCAATATTCAAAACTTGAATTTCAAATTCTACTCCCAATTGTTTTAACAACTCTTGTCTACGAGGTGATTTACTCGCTAATATTACTTTTTTGTGTTGAACCATTATTAAACGTTTGTTGCGTAAAGAACAGTAGTTATAACTCCAGTAAGCATAATGATTTTCACTAAATTACTTGCTGTTTGATAGTCGTCATTCGATCGAGCTTTGCTTAAGTCGTAAACCAAAAAGACTGATGGGATAATAATTAATAAATAAGCGTAAAAGTAAAAGAACCAAGTATTAAAAGGATTGAAGTCCAACTCAATGTGAAGCAAATATGCACATGACCCAGCAAAAACAATAGCTAGTAAGTATACAATTGCTTTAGTTACTGTTGTCCCTAAAGCAATTGGTGCTGTTTTTCCACCAACAGCATAATCACCTTTTTCGTCTTGTAAGTCTTTAATTATTTCACGAATCATAGTAAGTAAAAAGGCAAAGCCAGCCAGTATAATTGAAAAATTAAATAATACTTTTAGTGGACCTTGTAAAATACTTTGTTTGAACAGGTTGATGTACCCAATTCCTTCAAAAACTAAATATACTAAGGGAATGAATGCTGCAGCAATCGCAACAAGAAAATTTCCTATTAGTAAAGAGTTCTTAAAGTAAGTTGAATAAATCCATAGAATTGCAATAGTAAAAAGATGAATTAAGGCCAATTGGTAATCTCCTTGTTTATCTCCAATATAAACTGCAATAATAATTCCTGCAATATTAAAAATTAGGTAAAGTGAATGCGCTAACTTCTGAGAAACCCCTTTGTTTATAATGACCTTATTTGGCTTGTTAATTAAATCTGCTTTAATATCATTTAAGTCATTAATAATATACCCAGCCCCCCCAATTAAGGCTACACTAATACAAAGTAAAAAAGTTTCCAGTAAACCAAGGGTAGAATGACTCATCGAAAACAACCTTCCGATGGCTACTTCAAAAACACAATACTTTAACAACAAAATAGTAAGTGCAGATATTGCTAAGTTTTTCCAGCGAATTAAATTTAGAATCGATTTTACCATATGTCTGCTTGATCTTTAATTTCAGGATTAAACCATTTATCTTGAGCTCGCATTACTTTTTCAATAACGTCTCTAACACATCCTTTTCCACCATAAATAGGAGAGATGTATTGAGATATTTGTTTAATCTCAGTAACCGCATCTCCAGGGCAGGTTGGTAAACCAATTGTATTCATAATCTCATAATCAGGAACATCATCTCCCATGTAAAGAATTTCCTCGTCTTTTAGATTATAAGTTAATTTTAATTCGTCAAACGAATCCCATTTGTGAGCAGCGCCCATGAAAACATCATGAATACCTAAGCCTGAAAAACGTTTTCGAACGATCTCATTTTTACCACCAGAGATAATTGCAACTCTATAACCTTTCTTAACGGCTAATTGCAATGCAAAACCATCTTTAACATTCATTGTTCGTGATTGTTCGCCTGTTGGTTCAAGAATTACAGATCCATCTGTTAAAACTCCATCAATATCAAAAATGAAGGTGGTGATTTTTGTTAAATTTTCTGGGTATCTCATGAAATTAAAATAAGTTGTTGCAAAAATATGTTTTTAAAAATGCTGTAAAGGTATTTGCAGCATTTTTAATTCAAATTATGTTGTGGAAATAATGTGTTTGAGTCAACTTTTTTTTACGTATTTAGATAAAATAACTATGTATTGACCTTCAACTCTTCCTTCAATGTATTCAGCGTTGTTGGGGTCTAATTTAATGTTTTTAACAGCAGTACCACGCTTTGCAGTAAAATTTCCACCACCTTTAACATTTAAATCTTGGGTTAAAACAATAGCGTCACCATCTGTTAATCTATTCCCGTTAATATCTTTATGAATAACAATCTTCTCAACCGATTCATCCAATAAACCTTTTTTAGCCCATGCTAATACATCGTCTTCAAGATAAATCATATCCAATAAATCTTGCGGCCAACCCTCGGAAGCTAATTTCGAAAGCATTCTGTAAGCAACAACTTTAACCGCGTCTATTTCACTCCACATACTTTCATTTAAACATCTCCAGTGGTTTGAGTCTACCGTTTCAGGATTGCTTAATTGATCGTTACAAGTTTTACAAGTCATAATGTTATCCTGCCCTCCGCGGTTAGATGTCGGTTTCACTTCAAAAACAATTAAGTCATTAGTTGCTGTACATAATTCACATTGATAACCGCTTCTTTCTTGTAATTCTTGTTCGATGTTCATATTGCCAATTTTACATAAAGTTAGCGCGAATAATCAAATATTCTATTGATTAATTTTTCTCCAACAATTTCATTAGATTTACGTAAATAGTAGTAGTTAAATCTTCTTAAAGGCTTCAGAATGGAAGGACAGGTATTAGATGCAGCAGCAAAAGCATTATCAATTAATTTAGATAAAACCATTTATGGCGCTTTTGCAGAGATAGGAGCAGGACAAGAAATTGCTCGAAACTTTTTTGTAGTTGGTGGTGCATCTGGAACAATAGCAAAATCATTAAGCGCTTATGATATGGCGATGAGTGATGCTATATACGGAGAAAGACCAGGAAGGTATGTTTGTCAGGGTCGTTTAGAGCAAATGCTAACCTACGAGTATAATCGCCTAATTAATGAGCTGGGTCCTAAAAAACCGGAGAAAAGATTTTTTGCAATAGCGAATACAGTTGAAACAATCAATTATGACCGATCCAATAAGTCTCACGGATGGATGGGTGTTCGATTTCAGTTAAATCCAGGAGAAGAATATAATGATGTCATCATTCATATCAGATTATTAGATAGAGAAAATATTCTACAACAAGAAATAATTGGAAAACTAGGAGTTAATTTGCTTTACGGTTGTTATCATTTGCACCATTCCCCAGAAAGTATTTTAAAGCACATGAACGATGGGTTAATCCCAGGGCGTATGCAAATTGATATGGTAAGCATGAAAGGCCCCCTCTTTAAAAATGTTGATAATCGATTACTGAGTCTATGGTTGGTTAAAAACAAAATGGCTGATGCTGTAATGTTTCAACCAGACGGTAAACCAATTCACCCAACAGAGGTTCTCTATAAAAAGGAGATTCTTGCGATGCGCGGAAGGTTTCGTCCGGTAACGAAAGTTCACTTAGACATGCTTAAAAATGGAATGAAGCAGTTTGAGAAGGATGACAGAGTGAAAAATAAAAAGAGAATTACAGTTATTACTGAATTAACGCTTAAAGATTTAAGTGGAGAAGAAGGTATAGATGAAAAAGACTTCTTAGATCGAGTTGATATTTTAACTGCTTTAGGTCAGACAGTACTGGTTTCTAATTTCCAAGAATATTATAAGTTGGTGCAGTATTTAACACGTTATAACACAGGTGCGCAGTTGGCTTTAGTTTTAGGCGCGAATTCGTTAATTAATGTATTTAATGAACGTTTCTACAAAAAGCTGAATGGCGGATTAATGGAGGCTTTTGGGTACCTGTTTCATAAAGACGTTCGGTTGTATTTATATCCTTACAAGTTTGAAGACGAGGTGATTAAGGCTGACAATATGATCATTCCTGAGAAATACGAAGAGTTGTACAGTTTTTTAAAGTCCAGCAATAAAATTGTGGATTACGAAAATTACGATAAGGAAAACTTGCACATCTTTTCTCATAAAGTATTAGAGAAGATTACGGAAGGTAATACAGCCTGGGAAAAAATGGTCCCGCCAATAGTAGCCCGTATAATTAAGGAGAATAACTTTTTTAATTACCGAAAAAAAAAATTCTCTAAATCAAGAATGAGTTTTCGTTAAAAACATTTAATTAAAACTAAATAATTTTATTAAAAGACCGATTTTCATCGGTCTTTTTTTGTTAAAAACAATCTATCTTTGTTGCTCTAAATTACTGTTATGAAAATTGTATTCCTTGGAACTCCCGATTTTGCTGTTGCATCTTTAAAAGCAACTGTTGAAGCCGGTTTTGATGTTGTAGGTGTTGTTACAACACCAGATAAAAAAGCGGGTAGAGGAATGAAATTACAGGAATCTGCAGTGAAAAAATATGCTTTTGAAGTGGGATTGAATATTTTACAACCCACTAGTTTAAAAGATGAGGGCTTTTTATCGGAATTAAAAGCTTTAGATGCTGACATTCAAGTTATTGTTGCTTTTAGGATGTTGCCAGAAGTAGTTTGGGGGATGCCTAGATACGGAACGTTTAATTTACATGGTTCATTATTACCCGATTACAGAGGTGCTGCACCAATTAACTGGGCGATTATGAACGGTGAACAAGAAACAGGTGTTTCTACTTTTTTCCTAGATGCTAAAATTGACACAGGTGAAATTATTGATAATACTATTGTTAAGATTAGTTTAGATGATACGGCTGGAGAATTACATGATCGCTTAATGGAGGTTGGAGCTGATTTAGTTGTGAAAACTATTAAGGAGATTGAATCGGGAAATGTATCTACAAAAAATCAAGATGATATTTTAAATGGTCGCCAACCCAAATTGGCTTACAAGATTTTTAAAGATACTTGCGTAATCAAATGGTCTAAATCAGCAGAAGAAGTGCACAATCACATTAGGGGTTTAAGTCCATACCCCGCGGCTTTTACTACTTTGAAATTTCCTGATGGAAAATTATTGGGCCTTAAAATTTTTAAAACTCAGAAATCTGATAAGACAGTAGGAGAGAAGTTGTTACAAATGGATGGTAAAAAGGAATTGTTTATCGGTTGTAAAAACGGCGCCTTGAAAGTACTGGAATTACAGTTGGCAGGTAAGAAGAGAATGCCTGTGGCAAGTTTTATTCAAGGAGTTAACCTTGAAGGAGTTGAGATTGTTTAAATTGGCTTACTGTTTTAATATAAGCTTGCCTTTTTGAAGAACTTTTACCTTTTTAGAATTTTCATAAGATAAAACGTAAGTGTAAGTGCCTGATTTGCATTGTTTTCCTTTGTTTTGTTCACTGCCGTTCCATTTTTTATTCACGTTATTTCCTTTGAATACTTCTCTTCCTGAAGAATCATGGATGATGAATTCGTTTACAGAAATGTTTTCATCATTAATTCCAAATGTGCTTTTATTTTTCCCATAAACTGGTTGAAAAAATGGAGGTAAAGGAATTTTGTATTCTTTGTTAGCTTTGATTTTTTGCAGACTACTATCTATGCATCCATATTCATTAATTACTTTTTGTTTAACAGAGACTTCTTGGTGACCAGGAACTTGAATAAAGCCGTTTTGTTGATTAATTAATTCATCGTTAATAAGATATAACAAACTATCCGATTTGTTGTGACTATTGATTTTTATTACTGCTGGGTTGGTAAGTATTACACTGTTAATATCGAACCCAGTTTTGGGGTTTTTGATTATTTCCACAGACTGAGATATAGAGTCCCAACACCCGTTTTTGTCTAATACTTTTAAGTGAATATTTGTTTTTTCGTCCTCTGAAAATTGATGTTCCGGGTTCTGCTCTAATGAGTATTCACCATCACCAAAGTCCCATATCCAGCTTTTTACGCTAGCTGACTTTGCGTAGGTGTAATCTGTAAACACAACCTTTTTATCACATAGATTTTTAGGGTTGAAAAAAGCAAAAGGAGCTGCTTTGATATCGATTGATTTAAGTTTTGAATAAGATTTACCTTTTTGAGTTTGTATGGTAAGATTTACATTGTAAATACCTGATTCGGAATAAGCGTGAACAGGGCTATTATCCATAGAAATACTGTTATCTCCAAAATCCCAAAACCAGAATACTACCTCATCGTCAACTGCAGTACTTAAGTCTTCAAAATAAATAAGATTATTGATACAGTGATTATTGTAGCTAAAGTCTGCTAGATTGGCGAAAGAAATACTGTATGTTAAAAATAAGGAAAACGAGAGTATTTGTTTCATTTGTTCTTCTGTTACGAGAAAAAGCTTAAAAAGTTTTCAATATAAGTTTAAGTTATTAACATTGAATTCGATTAGGCTACTCCAGTGAGATTGAATAATTACTTTTATGAAAAAATGAAATGAGAAATTTCCTAGGTTTATTACTATTAATTGTTTTTGGATGTTCAAAGGTTCCAATATCTGGGAGGCGACAGGTAAGCCTAATCCCCGAAAAAGAATTAATTACAATGAGTCAATCACAATATGCTACCTTCTTAAGCACTGTAAATGTTATTGAAAATACAGATCAGGCTCGTTTAGTTGAAAAAGTAGGTTTAAATATATCTAACGCTGTTAACATGTATATGGAAAATCATGGGAAGCTAAATAGAATTAAAGGTTTTGATTGGGAGTTTAAATTGGTAAACGACCAAACAGTAAACGCTTGGTGTATGCCTGGTGGTAAAATTTGTGTTTACACAGGTATTTTGGATATCACGCAAGACGAAACAGGCTTAGCAGTTGTTATGGGGCATGAAGTTGCACACGCAATTGCAAGGCATGGTAATGAGCGGATGAGTAAAGGCTTGTTAACGCAAATGGGTGGAATTGCATTAAGTGTTGCACTGTCTAGTAAAGGACCCGAAACACAGCAGTTATTTCAAGAAGCATACGGAATGGGTAGTGGTATTAGTGGTTTAGCGTTCTCTAGAAAGAACGAATTAGAATCGGATAAATTGGGGTTAGTATTCATGGAGTTGGCAGGTTACGACGCTAGTAAGGCTCCAGATTTCTGGAAAAGAATGGCTTCTAACGGTGAGCAGCCACCCGAATTTTTATCTACACATCCAAGTGATGAAAGAAGGATTAGTAAGATTAACGAATTTCTTCTTTCAGAAACTTTCAGAAAGCATACTAAATACTAATCAATTTAGAGCTTCAGCTTTTACATAAAAGCCTTAACTTTAAACAGAATTCAAAAGTCAGATTATGAACATAGATTTTTCAAAAGGAGACGGATTGGTTCCTGCAATCATTCAAGACGCTAAAACAAAGAATGTTTTAATGTTGGGTTACATGAATCAGGATGCGTTTGATAAAACAAACGAGACTAAAAAGGCAACGTTTTTTTCGAGAAGTAAAAACCGTTTATGGACAAAAGGTGAAGAAAGTGGTAACTTCTTAAATTTAGTTTCCATTAAAAACGATTGTGATAATGATACGTTGCTAGTCCTTGTTGATCCTGTTGGACCAGCCTGTCACAGAGGAACAGGCAACTGTTGGGATGAATCAAATGATGAAAACAAGTTGCAATTCATCTCTTCTTTAGAAGATAAGATTGAATCAAGAAAAAATTCAACTTCTGAAAAATCTTACGTTAAGTCTTTACTAGAAAGCGGAATTAACAAAGTAGCACAAAAAGTCGGTGAAGAGGCTGTAGAGGTGGTTATTGAAGCTAAAGACGACAATGAGGCTTTGTTCTTAAATGAATCGGCTGATTTACTATTTCATTATTTAGTTTTACTACAAGCAAAAGGACATAAGCTAGAAGATGTTGTAAACGTTTTAAAAGAAAGAGCTAAATAAGCTGTATCAAAATAAATTTTCAATAAAAAAGCTGACTTTTCGGATGGCTTTTTTTATTGATCTAAGTTTTGACTTTTGAACTAATTGTTCTTAGTTGAGCTTAATTTAATAATCCAGTTTAAATTCTCATATTTTTTCAATTCGTTTCCTAAAACTAAGAGCAGTATAACCAATTTTGGATTTAAAAATTGGTTAAAGTTAGAATCGTTGTATTTGATTCAATCCTTGAGATTAAATGCTGGTTCTTTTAGTTTCTTATCAAAGAAAGATGAAGTTGAATGAATTTACTTTTTTTTAAAAATGAAAAGAATTTAAGTAATGATAAGTTAGAAAGTTGTTTTTTTATTTTGAATAAAGTGAAAAAGGGTTCATAATTAAATTTAAGAACCAAGCAAAAAAAATATCAAGTAATTAATTACTTGATATTTAGATTTTTTAATAAAATATTCAAATTTAATCCTTTTCAATAGTTTGAACATTTGCTTCACTAATTTTTTTAGCGGAAAGCTTACTAGGGGCGTTAAATAAGTAATCTTCACCAGAACCTGTTTTAGGATAGGCCATGACGTCTCGAATAGAATCTTTCTTTTCCAAAATCATTAATAAACGATCTAATCCCCATGCAATTCCGCCATGTGGTGGTGCTCCGTATTGGAAGGCATTGTATACGTTTCCAACAGATGCTAGCATTTCTTCATGATTGTAACCCATTATTTTGAAAGTAGCTTCTAGTATATCTCCACGATGGGCTCGAACTGAACCTCCACCGATTTCATATCCGTTAAGAATAAGATCATATTGTTGTGCTAAAATAGTCTTAGGGTCTTTTCCCTCCATATGCTGATCTATAAATTCAGGTTTAGGCATACTAAACGGATTATGAGAGAAAGTCCAGCCACCGTCTTCTTTTTCCTCAAATTGAGGAAAGTCCACAACCCAACCAGGTTGTAAAACGTTTTTAGGAATTAAGTTTAACATTTTCCCTAATTCTTGACGAACAGCGTCTAATGCTTTGTTTGCAGTATCGTGATCAGCAGCAGAAAAGAAGACGATGTCTCCAACTTCGGCATCCATCGTTTTAATAATGTTTGCGGCAATGTTTTCTCCTAAGAATTTTATTATTGGAGATTGTAAATCGTTCTCATTTACAATTATATAAGCTAATCCACCTAATCCATGACTTTGAGCTAATGAAGTCAGTTTTTCAATCTGACCTTTCGACAATCTTTGTCCGCCCATTTCATCTTTCTTCACCTTGATAGACTTAACGATTCCGCCAGCTTCGATTGGGTTTCTAAATACTTGGAAAGAAGTATCGGCAACAACTTCAGTGATGGTTTTCATAGGAAGACCAAAACGTAAGTCGGGACGATCACATCCATATTTCTCGATTGATTCAGCGTATGTAATCGTAATGAAAGGCTTTAAAATCCATTTACTCTTAGCGTAAACAGTCTTAATAACATTCACCAACATATCGCTGTTCAACTGAATGATTTCATCCATAGAAGCAAACGACATCTCTAAATCCATTTGCGTGAACTCAGGCTGACGATCTCCACGAGAATCTTCATCTCTAAAACAACGAGCGATTTGGAAGTAACGTTCGAAACTACCAACCATTAACATTTGCTTGTATTGTTGAGGCGCTTGCGGAAGCGTATAAAACTTTCCTTTGTGCACTCTTGAAGGAACAATAAACTCACGAGCACCTTCATCGGTACCACCTGATAGGATAGGAGTTTCTACCTCAATAAAGTTTTGCTCATCCAGCATGTCACGAACCAACTTGATCACTTTGTGACGGTTGATGATTGCTTTTTTAGATGAGCTATTTCTGTGATCTAAGAACTTGAATTCCATACGACTAGACTCCGCTGTTTTATCTGCTCGTTTAATCTCGAATGGTAAGTTTTTAGATACGTTTAATACGTCTATATGATTCGCAACTAACTCAATTGCACCCGTTCTTGTGTTCGGGTTAACATCATCAGAAGCTCTTTCAATTACTTTTCCTTTAACCGCAATTACCGATTCATCTTTCAAACGAGCAATGTCGTCAATTTCAGAAATCGCATCACGTGTTACCTTAACTTGGAATACTTCGTTTGATGCATCACGTAAATCGATAAATACCAATTCACCATGATCACGAATAGAAGCGATCCAACCACCTAAAGTTAATTCCTGTCCTAAGTTATCCCTAGACACCTCAGGAATACGGTGCGTACGGTAAATATCCTTAATGATTCTTACATCCTGGTACTTACTAGGTGTATCATCAGATAAATCTCTTTTTTTAGCTTCCTTAGTAATTCCTTTGTTTTCTGGAGTATCAGAAGATGCTGTAGCAGATCCATTACCACCTAAACAAGCAGCTAAAAGCTTTTCTCGTAAAATCTTACCAGAAACTCCTTTACCAGTTTTAGCCATTGTAGGCCCCATTAATTTACCAACGTGACCTTGTTGCCCGCCTTGAACAGCAGTAACAACATCAGGATTAGCAGCAATTACTTCAGCAACAGCAGTATCGATTTGTTCATCGGATACAGTGTTTGCTTTAATGAAAACAGCGTAATCAAAGTTTTCATCCTTGAATAATTGTTGAAATCCTTCCTTTACAATGTTTACAGGAATAACGTTATTCTTAAACTCTTTCAACAAAGCTTGGTAAGGCGCTAAGTTTGAAAAGTGAATGTAATCGTCTGGTTTGATATTGTTTGTTAAAACAGTCGCAACCATTTTAATATCCTCTATTCCTTTATTTAAGTGTATTACCACTCTTGATCTTTCCTTATCAGAGGAGAAGAATTTAGCATCTTGTGGACGAATCCCACCAAGTATCAACTCTTCTTCAACAACTGTTGGAAGTAATGAAACATCAACCTTTGTACGTTCTCTTAAGTCTGAAATATCCAACCATGGAATATCTGGCTCTTGAGAAAAACGGTAATCTGCAGCGTCTTCTTTCGTACGCATGATTCTCGTAACCTGTGCGTCAGCATCCCACTGTGCAGTTACGGCATCAGGAGAAGGTACACCATGTTCTTCAAAGTAGTTTAATTGTTTGGTAACGGCCTCTGTAATTGCCTTTGTAATAAAAGCATAAGAGTTAAGGTTTTTCACCTCTGTTCTAGGATTTAAGTCATTTGTTCCTTTCTTTCTTAACGAAATAGAAACATCCGACCTCATTTGTCCTTTTTCCATATTGGCATCAGAAACACCTAAATGACGAACAATCTTTTGAATGTATTTAGCGTAAGTTTCAGCATCGTCAATCTTGTGAATACAAGGCTCTGTAACAATTTCAACTAACGGAGTGCCACATCTGTTGTAATCCACTAAAGAGTATTTGTCGGTATGAACTAACTTACCAGCATCTTCTTCAAGATGTGCATGGTGTAACTCAACTACGAAACTGGACCCATCATCACGGAAACATTTTACTTCGCCACCATCAATGATTGGGTGATCTAATTGTGTTAACTGAAAATTCTTAGGTAAATCAGGGTATTGGTAATGTTTACGATCCCATCTTACTAAATCTGGAATAGTAGCATTTAAACCAGCTCCAAGGATAACTGATTTTTCAACCGCTGTTTTGTTTAATTCCGGAAGTGTTCCCATTTGCCCAGTACATACCGAACAAATGTTCTCGTTAGGAGTAGTTGATTCTTCATTATCACATGAACAAAACAACTTTGTTTTTGTATTTAACTGTACATGAGTCTCTAAACCCATTACAATTTCATACCCTAATTCCTCAATTTTTTTATCTAAACTCATCCAATTGGAATGTTAAGTTTTGAATTCTTAATTGGAGATCAATTTTAAATTCAAAATCTAATAATGTTAATTTTTAAAGAGACTGCTCGATTGCGTAAGCAAATCTTAAAATTTCTTCGTCTTTTCCTTTAGCAGCAGTGATTTGAACATTGTTAGCTACTTCAAAAGGGGCACTTAATGTGGGTAAACCACCCAAGCTAAACCCTACAGTGTACATATCTGATAGATACATATTTAGAGGATCTTTTAATGATTGTCCAATTGTTGGAGGTAGTGATGGTGCAGTTGGTGAAAGAATGAAATCCACTTCATTAAAATCTTTTACAAACTTAGCTTCAATTCCTTTTCGAACCGTAAGTGCTTTTTTATAAATCTCATCAGAATAGCCAACTGATAAAACTTGGTTACCTGCAATGATTCTTCTTTTACTTTCCTCGCTAAAACCTTCGCTTCTTGTATCTAAATATGTTGATGCTAAAGAGTCTTTATCCATCGCTCTGTTACCGTAAGCTATCCCGTCAATTCGAGATAAGTTACTAGCTGTTTCAGCTAAAGCGATAATGTAATAAGTCGCTGTAAGTGTATCACCGTCAAAGAAATCTAATTCTTTAACAGTTACTCCTGAGTCTTTAAGTTTTTCAATTAAAACATGAAATTCTTTTTTGATTGAAGGATCTAATGAAGGATGGTTGATGAATGTTTTGTAAACACCAACTTTAGTTCCAGCAGGGATATCTTTAGAGAAAGCGTTAACATCAATTGAAGTGGATTCAACAGATGTTTGATCTTTTCCATCTTTACCGCTCATTACGTTTAAAGTAGTAGCGATGTCTTTTACAGTTTCAGCAAATGGCCCAACACAATCAGATGATGATGTGTAAGCCATTAAACCATATCTTGATACCCTCCCGTAAGTTGGTTTAAAACCAAATACGTTATTGTAACCAGCTGGCTGACGAATAGAACCTCCTGTATCTCCTCCAATAGAAAACACCGTGTTTTTCTGAGCAACGTTAACTGCTGAACCTCCAGACGAACCTCCCGCTACTTTCGAATCATCAAAAGCATTTTTAGTTGTTCCAAAAATAGAGTTCTCGTTCGTAGAGCCATGTCCAAATTGATCACAGTTTTCTTTTGATACGGGTATAGCGCCAGCATCTATTAATTTTTGAATTGCAGTTGCCGTATAGGGTGACTTGTAATTCTTAAGAATATTTGAACTTGCCGTTGAAATAGTTCCTTTCAAAAGGTAAACGTCTTTTACACCAAAAGGAATCCCTTCTAGTCCTGAAAGTTGTTTACCCGAAGCCAATTGTTTATCGAAATCTGCAGCTTGTTTTAAAGCTGACTCAGCAAGGATGGAATTATTTGCATTTTTTGTAGATGCATTTAACGCGTCAATTTTCTCTTGTACCAATTGCACGCAAGAGACTTCCTTGTTGTTTAATTTATGTTGAATGTCTTGAATTATAGACTCGCTCATCTTGATTGTATTATTGAATAACTTTAGGAACTACTAGGTAAGTACCTTGCTTTGCTGGGAAATTATCCAAAATCAAAGCTTTTTCTTCAGGGTCACAATTTATAACCACATCTTCTCTTAAATTATCAGATTTTACGATATGATCTTCACTTCCTAAAGTGTCGATATCCTTTACATTTTTAATTGTTTCGAAAAAATCGGTAATTTTTGAGATGTTTACGTCTCCAGCCTTGATGTTCGAAAGTTGTTCTAACTTATCCATTTTCAGTCCTTTAGGATTGATTTCAATATGTAAAAAAGCACTTGCATTTTCAATGCGCAAATCTCGTGAATCTTAGCGAGATAACAAAGGATTTACAAGCATTCTTGGACTGTTTTTTTATGTACTGCTAAAAACAAGGGTTGATTAATTAAATGATAATTTGAGACTAAAATTATCTTCTTGGAATGGAGCTGCTTAGTGAAGTAATTTGTTTTATCGAAATTTACCCATGAAATGGTGTATTTTAATATCAAAGGCGTATTTCCAAGTTAAATAAGTAGAAGTTCTTCCTCTTGACTCAATAGATACGCCGTGTTTAATAGCCATTCTTTTTCGGTGTATTCTCCCTTTTCGTTTTTTAATATCTTTATTACATCATTTAAAGAATCTTTTTTTTGAATGACAAATACTTTCCTTTTTATCCGCTTGTGTAATGGTTGTTAAATTTGACTGACTCGTTGGTTGTTTTTATTTTCAACAGTTATGCTATGATTGTTGTGCCCAAAAAATAAATCTTTCTTCGCGATTAAACCTTTTTTAATTAATCTTGTCCTATACCTAGATAAGGGCAGGATTTGAACTGGACAGACGAGGACATAATTGATAAAATTAAAGACAATAAAACTGTAGATTATGGTTTTAATTTGTTGTTGGAGAAGTACCAAGAGAAGGTTTATTGGGTAATTCGAAGAATGGTTATAGATCACGAATCGTCCGATGATATTGCTCAAGAAACATTTGTAAAAGTTTGGAAGAACCTAGATAAGTTTAAAGGAGAATCAAAACTATACACTTGGATTTATCGAATAGCAACCAACGAAGCTTTAACGCATTTAAGAAAGAAGAAGAGAAGGTTCTTTTTATCAATTGGAGATATAGAGAATGAATTGATGTCTACACTTGAAGCAGATATTTATTATAGTGGGGATGTAATCCAATTAAAATTACAGAAGGCTATTTTAACCTTACCCGAAAAGCAACGATTGGTTTTTAATATGAAGTATTTTGAAGAATTAAAATTTAGAGAAATTGCGGAAGTATTGGAAGTAACAGTGGGGAGTTTGAAAGCGCAATACCACCATGCGGTCAAGAAAATTGAAAAATATTTAAAAGAAGATTAAACCTTTTTAATTAAAAAACATCAAAGACATTGAATGAAAGGAAGTAATAAGAAAGATGATGAAGTAGTCGACCAAACAGACGATTATGTTGTGAGTGACTTTTTAAAGCAGTCATCAGGGCAGTCTGAATTTAAGACGCCGGATGGATACTTTGATGGCTTTCAGAAAAACGTTCAGGACAAAATTCATAACGATAAAAAAGTTTGGTGGCAATTACCTCAAATAAGGGTAGCCTTTTCAGGTATGGCTTGTATAATAGTAATAGTTGCGATTGTGAATAATATGGCATCAACCAATGAAGTAGTACAATACGATTTTTCTAAAGATGAATTAATCGCTTACTTCTCAGACAACATTGATGAGATTAGTGAAAATGACATTATAGATGTAATGTTGGATGCAGACTTGTTAGAAGCGCAAGGTTTTGGTGAAGTTGATTCAACAAAAGTAAAAAGTAAAATTAATGAAGAGGTTCCAACTTCGTTATATGATATTTCTGATGAAGAGATATACGAGTACATGCTTGATGAAGGGTACGAAGATGGAGATTGGGATAATTTATAACATGAAAAGAGACATAAAATGAAAAATAAAACAGCAATTATTGGATTATTATTAATGTTCATTGGATTCGGACAGTTAGTAGCGCAGGAAGGAGGCGACAAAGCTGAAAAGAGAAAGGTTCGTAAAGAAAAAGTAAGGGCGATGAAAAAGTCTTTCATCAAAAAAGAACTTTCTCTTACAGCTGCTCAAGAAACCGTGTTTTGGCCAATTTACGATGAACATGAAATTCAACGGGAAGCTTTAAGAAAAAAACACCGCGAGACACGAAAGAAATACAAAGGGAAATCGCCTGAAGAATTAACCGATGTAGAAGCGGAAGATATTTTGGATAGTGAGATGGCTTTTAGAGAAAAGCAATTGGCTCTTGAAAAAGCATATGGTATTAAACTAAAAAATGCTTTACCCATCAAAAAGGTATTGATGTTGCGTAAGGCTGAACGAAAATTCAAAAAGCAATTGCTCGACCGAATGAAGAAAGGACAAGCTAGAAGAGGAGTGTCAAATGGACCGTCGGAACATCCCGAAGAATAAAATGTAACAGCCGTTATGTGTAGTTTTTTAAATATATAAAAAATTGTAAATCAATTATATGTGTAATTTTTGTTAAAGTTAATTTTCATAATTAAAAGGATTCTTTCAAAATTGATTTACTCCTTTTTAACACATTTGTTAGACGTGTTTTATTTTTACAAGCGTGGCTGAATTGTACTAACTATGTTATTTAAAACGCTTTAAATTGTACTTTTTGGCCGGTGAATAACTTGATCAATATTAATAGATCCTCGTTTTACACTTTTTGTAACGTAAAACGAAGGTTTGCCGATTAGAATAAAAGGCTGATTGTTAAATTCTTGAATGTTTGAAATAAGAGTATCAACCTTTTTTTTAGGTAAGTTAAGATGCCCTGCTATTCTTTTGCCTTCTTCGTTTTCAATTTGTGTAAACGTATACCAATTAGATTCCGAAAGTATTTTTAAGTACCCCGTCAATTGCACACTAACATTAGGTGCAGAAATAGCTTGTTCTAGCAACCAATTTCTGGTAAATCTTTCCTTTCTAGGCATTAATTAACTTTTTGAAAGTTTAGGTTTGTTAACCATTTTCCCCAAGAAGCATCGTATGTATGAATGCTGTTGGTTGGCATGCCAGTTGGATTACAAACCTGGTTACTGTCATTTGCCCATTGAATAATTCCCCCATATAAGTTAAATACGTTTGTGAATCCTTTGTCTTTTAATTGCTTTCCAATTTTCTCACTTCTGTACCCAATGGTGCAATAAACAACAATTGTATCCGATTTAGCGATTTGTAAAGTGTTGAAGTTTGGATTGTCAAAATCAATAAATTGAGCGCCTACAATTTTACTAGTCGAATATTCAGTTAAACTCCTAGCGTCTATAATCTTAACTTGTTTGATAATTTTAGAGAAGCTTTGAGTGGAAATAGTATCTACCGAAAAATTCAAATAACCATCCACAGTTTGGTTGAATGTGTTTTGAGCGCAGGAACCAAGACTTAAAGCAAGAGTGATTGTGAGTATGAATGATTTATACATAATTTCTCTTTCCAAAAATAGAACTTCCAACTCTAATCATAGTACTACCAGCCTCAATAGCAATTTTATAATCACCGCTCATTCCCATGCTTATTTCTTTAAAGTAATCTTCAGAAGGAAATTGGGTTGTTTTTAAAGTGCTAAAAATGGATTTTAAACTTTGAAATTCTTTCAATACCTGCTCTTTGTTTTCTGTGTTAGAGGCCATTCCCATAACACCAGCAACTTGAACGTTTTTTAACTTTTGAAACTCAGTACTGGTTAAGATTTCCATTGCTTCATTAATTTGTAAACCAAACTTAGTTGTTTCATTGGCGATATGAAACTGCAATAAAACCTTTATTACGCGTCTGTGTTTTAAAGCCTGTTTGTTAATTTCTTTCAATAATTTGATAGACTCCACTCCATGAATTAAATCAATGTAATCTGCAATATACTTTACTTTATTTGACTGCATATGTCCAATCATATGCCATTGTACATCTTTAGGCATTGCAGGTTCTTTTTCTCTCAACTCTTGTACTTTATTTTCTCCAAAAACACGCTGACCAGCATCATAGGCATGTTGTAATTTATCTAACGGTTTGGTTTTACTTACAGCAACTAATGTTATTTTAGTTGGTAAGGACTGTTTAATGTTCAGAAGGTTTTCTGCAATAGATGTCGTCATTTATCAAAGATAATTTTTTTTGTTTTGAAGTATTAACCAATTCATGAGATTGATGGTTCTGAAGTATTAAATTCCTCAAAATTGTAATTTTAATATTTTGCATAAGATCAATACTTCGGGATATGATAATATTTCCTCATGTATTCTTAAAATAAATCATATTGTTATTATTATCAGTAGATTCAAAGTTGAATTTTAGACTCATTTGTTGATAACTGGGGGAACTTGTGCAAATTATTGGATTATCAATTACCATTTCAAAATACAACAGCAGATTTGTAAGTTAGCTCAAAATGTTATGATCAATCGTTCCTAAGATCGGTGTGCTTTTTTCTTTGTTTTATGGTCGGTTTTTTAACGAAATACTTTTTTGTAATCCTTATTATAATACTTTTAAGTATTTTAAAGCGTAGAGTAAGAACTTCAAGCAATAGTTTAAAGTTTCGGAAGTCGTTTCTACTTATGAATCAAGATTTTAGTCTTTGTTCAGTTTGTGCGTTCCAAAGGCTTAATAAGGCAACAACGCTAATTGATTAAATATCCTTAGTAATTCAATACCTTTTAAAATTTCGACTACCGGCAAAGTGAATAATTGCTTTTTAGGACTAAACTCTTTTAAGTTTTAATTATCATGTTTGAATAGGCATGGTTTAGAATCTATTTAATTCGCTTTCTATCGTTAGCATGCATTAATAAAGAAGCAATCTTTTTATTATTAATTTATTTTCTGAGGAATCGAAAGACTTCGTTATCAATGCTGAGTAAGATCAATGGGTCGTTATTTTGTTATAGATTGTTAGATTTGACAACATGTCAAAAAGCAAGATACTTGGAGATATTAATATTCTACAGTTACTTGGGGGGAAGTTCACTAGTAAATGATATTTTACATGGAATGTGGATAAAGTATTCTAAAAGTTTAATGACTCTGGAGGTTTTTTAAACTTAACTTGTTGGTTTGCAATTAGGTAGTCCTCAAAACATCAAAAAAATAAAATTTGTTTGCTTAGACCTAAAAGTAAAAATCCATTTGTTTTAAATTAAAATATTAGTGTGTAAATACAAATAATCAAAAATCACTATATTTGACCACCAGAAAATAACAAATTGAAAATACTTTTTTTAATACCATATCCTTCTGGAACAGCTGCAAGTCAGCGTTTTAGGTTCGAACAATATTTGCCTTTTTTAAAGGAAAATGGGATCGATTACTCTGTTTCATCCTTTTGGGATCAAAAAGCATGGGATATTTTGTACAAAAAAGGAGTAGTGCTGGGAAAAGCATTTGCAATCTTAAGAGGTATTGTAAGAAGGTATGCACTATTATTCACAGCGTTCAAATACGATCGAATATTCATACACAGAGAATTATACCCAGTAGGACCCCAGTTTGTGGAATTTGTACTTGCTAAAGTATACGGTAAGAAAATAATTTTTGATTTTGACGATTCTATTTGGTTGCCAAACTATGCCGCTAATAATGCCAAATTTGCTTTTATTAAAAGCTACGGACATGTAAAGAAGCTTTGCAAGTATGCTTACAAACTAAGTGTAGGAAATGAGTTTTTGGCAGCTTACGGAAGAAAGTATAATTCTAATGTAGTTATCAACCCAACTACAATTGATACAGAGAATTATCACAACAGAATAAAAGATCAAAACACAAAAGAGTTTATAATTGGCTGGACTGGAACACATTCAACTTTAAGATATTTAGAAGAAATGTTACCTATTTTTGATCGATTAGAAAAAGAGTTTGATTTTAAACTTGTCATCATTAGCGATAAAAATCCCGAATTTATGTTAAAGTCATTTGAATTTGTGAAATGGCAGAAGGAAACCGAAATAGATGATTTACTTCGTTTTAATATCGGTTTAATGCCTCTTACGTTGGATAAATGGGCAAACGGGAAATGTGGTTTTAAAGCTTTGCAATATATGAGTTTGGGAGTGCCTGCCATTGTTTCTCCAGTAGGGGTTAATACCGATATTGTAGAGCATGGCAAGAATGGTTATGTTTGCAATACAGTTGAAGAATGGGAAACAAGCCTAAGATCTGTATTGTCCGATAAGGACAAGGTGAAAACTGTAGCTCAAAATTCTAGGAAGAAAATAGAAGAGTACTATTCGGTAAATTCCAATAAAGACAATTTCATTCAATTATTCGATTAGAAGGTTATGAAAAAATTAATACTGAGTGATATTCACGAAAAGTTAGGTGGTAAAATGGTTGATTTTGCCGGTTATTATATGCCAGTACAATATGATGGTGTAAAAGTTGAACATACAAACGTTAGAGAGAACGTAGGTGTTTTTGACGTGAGCCACATGGGCGAGTTTGTGGTTACTGGAGAAGATGCGATTGCATTTATTCAAAAAACAACCTCTAACGATCCATCATTGTTAATGGACGGTCAAATTCAATATTCATGTATTCCTAACGATGATGGTGGAATTGTAGATGATTTATTAATTTATCGATTCTCAGCAAATAAATTCTTACTGGTTGTAAATGCAAGTAACATCGAAAAAGACTGGGCCTGGTTAAATTCCAAAAATGATACAAGTGCTGATTTAAGAAATATGAGCGATTTTTGGAGTTTGTTTGCAATACAAGGACCAAATGCGACAAAAGTGCTGCAACGTATAACAGATGTTGAGTTGGGTAAAATGAAGTATTATACTTTTCAGCGAGGAAAGCTAGCCGAAGTTAAAGATGTTTTAATTTCAGCAACTGGTTATACAGGTGCTGGAGGGTTTGAAATATATGTTAAAAACGATGATGCTTTAAAGGTATGGGAAGCAATTATGAAAGCTGGTGAGCTAGAAGGAATAAAACCAACTGGATTAGCTGCACGGGACACGCTTAGGTTAGAAATGGGATATGCTCTATATGGCAATGATATAGATGATACAACATCTCCAATGGAGGCAAAGTTGGGTTGGGTTACCAAATTAAGTACAGATTTCTCAAGTGTTGAGTTGTTTAGAAAACAAAAGGAAAATGGAGTTGCCACAAAACTTGTTGCCTTTGAATTAATTGATCGTGGTATTCCTCGTAAAGATTATGTAATTGTTTCAGAAAATGACGAAACTATTGGACGGGTTACCTCTGGAACAATGTCTCCAACGCTTAATAAGGCAATTGGAATGGGATATGTAGGCAACGATTTTTCTAAAGTAGATTCTGAAATCTACATCAAAATACGGGAGAAGAAAATAAAAGCGAAAGTGGTTAGGTTACCGTTTGTTAGCCCTGGAGTGTAAGGGGAGTTAAGAATTGAAAAGGGTGATGTTATTCGCCCTTTTTTTTTGCTTTAAATATTATTAATTGGTACGATTTATCTTTAACCATAATAATAAATTTGAACTTTAGAGATGTTTTAATTTGACTTATTTTTTCTTTAATGAAATTCTATTGTTTTTTAGGTCA
>ERZ1046148.479-NODE-479-length-24508-cov-13.583364_pt1 | contig 24508 bp, 28 predicted proteins | sample MGYA00383090_ERZ1046148 | MGnify/ENA primary metagenome ERZ1046148 (study PRJEB29581, sample SAMEA5548360) | metagenome | biome: marine; feature: coastal; material: water | depth 25 m | study: Short-term variability in the microbial, nano- and picoplankton... | reverse complement strand
TTGTCGTAGGATATATATATCTAGTATCTGAAAATATGAGTATTGCATCAATAACAAATGACGATAAAAACTAAAAGATTACTCACGGTGTGACTTACCTATGAGGATTATCAAAAAAGAGTTCATATTTTATTTCCAGAAATCACTATATTTAATGCTTATTAAAGAAGTAAAAAATAATGGATAATAACTCAATAACAATGTTAAAAATATTTGGACTAATTGCTTTAGTCTACTTTACATTTTTTATGTTAGTAATGGTACCACATAAAACGTGGTATTTCTTCGGATAATCTGATCCTTAATGCTTAATCGTACTTTTTTCATTTGGCTTATCTTTGTTTGTATATGGAATCTTGGTTACCCGCAAGCAACTCCTCTTCAAGATGTAATTATTGCAGTAGTCTTAGCAATAGTATCACATCAATCAAATAAGACTAACTCTTAATTATTCTATTCTAATTCTTTCAACGCTTCTGTAATTACTTTCTCTAGTTTTTTTGTTTGAGATGATAGTTCTTTAATATATGCTTTGTCCGTTAGCTTTGATCTATCTTTTTTTGATTGTATTGGGGGAAGAATTTTAATCGTAATTGGAACAGATCTCATAAAGCGCCCTCCTTTAGGCCAAGCTTTTTCGGTACCCACCATTGCTGCAGGCAAAATAGGTATATCTAATCCCATTGAAAATCTTGCAGTCCCCTTTCTAAAACGTTGTAATTCGCCAGTTTTTCCTCTAGATCCTTCTGGAAACATAATAATATTGTTACCTAAACCGACAAATCCTTTTGATAAAGTAAGCGTATCTTCCAAATCAAGAGATTCTGGATTCTGTCGTCTACTAATTGGAATAAGGTTAATAAAGTTTTTAAAAAATTTTCGTCTAAAATCATTATCAAACCAATAATCTTTTGCTGCTAAAAATCCAAAACGTTCATATCCTAATCGAGTCGAGTATGCTAAAACAGCAATATCCATATGACTATTATGATTGCTGGCAAAAATAAATGGGGTGTCTTTTGGAATATTTTCTTTTCCAATGACTTTGACTGGTGTATAGAATGTCAATACAGTATTAGCATATAAATCAAAAACAAATGATAAAATCTTAAATAGAATTGATTTAGGCTGTGCTAAATGATTATATCTTGGATCTTCTAGAATAGAATACTTCATGTTTAATATGTTATGCGTTTATTCTTTTTGCCAGAAAGATATAAAAACTAGGGAAAAATTTATTTATAATCACTCCAAGCCATGCAATGTCGTTCCATTTTGCAATAATCGCTAATCTTTTTTTTCTATGAATCGCATTGACAATTTGATGGGCTGCTTTCTCTACAGATAATCCCTTATCATGGCCTCTATCATTCTTTCCATATGCTATTCCAGTCCCTGTCAATGCATTCATACCAACATTAGTCTGGACTCTTCCAGGTGCAACTAAGGTAATGCTGATATGGTGCTTAGCCACTTCCAATCGTAAGCTATCAAAAAATCCATGTAATGCAAATTTAGCAGATGAATATGCGGTACGATTACGTGAAGGAATCAATCCTGCTACGCTGGTATTAGTTGCAATCTGTCCTCCGCCATTTGCTATCATATGATGTAAAATAGATTTAGTTACTTTTACGACTGAGAAATAGTCTAATTGCATAATTTGATCGATAACTGTCATATCGCTTTCTTCAAATAAAGACACTTGGCTAATTCCCGCGTTATTAAACAGAATATCAATTGGGCCTTCTTTAGTTATAATATTATCTATAAATGAATCAATATCATCTAAACGACTCAAATCAAAAGGATATATTGCATATTGATTTGCATCATACGATTGGAAAGATGCTTCCATCTTTTCTTTGTTTCTGGATACTAAGATGACTTTTGCTCCAGATGACAAAAATACTTTAGCAGTTTCCTCTCCAATTCCAGAGGACGCTCCAGTAATAATTACTGTTTTGTTCTTAAAAGACATAGACAGTAATGTACTACTTTTTATCCTTTGTGTTAAGCCAGTAATAAAAGGGGAGTGCAAACAATAAACTGCCCAATAAAGAGAATATAATCAACCAATACCACTTATATTTACCGATAGGATGATGCTTAAAATAGTAGGCAAGTAAAAACATGAGCATAAATGCCTCTATAAATAGAGCTACTCCTATAGTATTGGATAAGAAGAGAGCAAAATTAAATTCAAAGAACTGCCAGTAGAGAAAAAGATTGTTCACTACTAGCAACCCTGTTGCTGCAAAGAAAAATAGTATATTCTTATTCATTATCATTCAAATTAAGCTATTGGTCTGTATCGAAGAAGAACTTTGTCAATTGCGTCCATACTACTAGCCCTATTGTATAAGATACTCCCAATAATATTGTTTCATTAGGATAAGAATTAAATGCTCCTAATTCATTCCCTGCAAATATATCAATTACCCTAGCAAACAGTACCATAAATGGTATTAACATGTAGTTATTCTTGATAATAAATTTATAAATCATAAATAGCACAATAGAATACAGTGTTATCAACACTAACGATAGGCCAATATTATACTGCATTCCAATCTCTCCGCCATATACAAACATGACCAATAATATCCCATAAACATTAGACTTGATATTATTAGAATATCCATCCGTCCATTCAAATAAGGTTTTGGCAAAGAATAAACTGAATGCCACTGAAATGAATCCTCCATAAATATTAAATGTATCTAATATGGGATAATATGATCCTCCAAGAGTTATTCTAGGAAAATTAGGATTTAAATCTAATTGGAATGTCCCGATAAGCATCGCAGATGTTGCTACTAATAGTGCAGCGACTAATCCTCCTGTTATAGAATCAGAAAGTGAGCTACGATTTATAGTTGATTTTAACATTGTACCTAAACTACCAAAAAATAGTGCTTGGGCTAATCCTATGATTAGGATGCCTGCTATAGTAGAGATATACGTTATGCTCATTAAATTTGCTATTGGTTGATCTGTGGGTAATGTCATAAGAAACGAAGAATCATTGAAGAAATTAACAATACCACTAATAAGAAGAATTCCTCCAAATAATGCCCCTTTTCTAAGATTTACCTTTCTATCCATAAGCATCTTAAAAGAACGTATAAGCAATAATCCGCCAATAAATAATCCTCCAGGAATAGTAAACAACATCGCAAGTATTCCTGAAAATCCTTCTCTATCGCGCTTCATTCTCTCCCATTCTTCAGGGATATAAACAGATTGTGAAAATCCAGCAAGTTGATCGCCTGATACTGTAATGATATTTTGGAACTGAGATCCTTCATAGTCTATCTCTCTATCTTCTGCATACGTAAATATCCAATCTAATCGTTCTGGTTTTTGAGATTCAACTGCACTAACCAAACTGACCATACTTGTACTAAGATTAAAGTGATCGCTTAAGGCTTGGTCTGCTATCACCTTTGCATCTGACTGACTTAAAGACGCTCCTATTTCATTCTCAGGAAACTTATTATAAAAACGGATAGGATTACCCTTAAAATCTACAGAAACTATTACTTCTCTTGCTCGCGTTTCTACTTCTCCGTCAAATTTAGCAAATCGAACTTTCCATCTTGGAGCAAGTACATAAGAGCCTAACAAATTATTGAAGGTATCAGACCCTAATTCTTCCCATATAAAATCGGAAGCAGGATACCCCGTAACAACCATTGCGTTTCCTTCATATCCTTCAGCTAAAGTAATATTCTGGGTGACAAGAAAATCTTCTGCAATGTCAATGGCTTGTTCACGATTGACACTTGGTGACTCTATAGAAACATCAGAATCACTCAATTGGAATGATGCCATCGCTACAACAATAAATATAATGGAACCCAATAAGACTTTTTTATTTAATGGCGATCCATCTTGCACAATAGCGGTCGATTCTTCCTTAGCTTTTGACATTTCAGGTGGGGTTGGTTCAAACCCTTTATTAAGTGAGGTATCGTCTATTTCAGACCATTTATTAGCTTTCATTCTAAAATATAGAATGACTAGCAATGGAATAGCGCCACCAAGAACTGTCATAAATTTATCAACGACATAACCACTTGAATACCATATAGGCAGTGAGAATAATACAACATCATACAAGTAGTGTGTAATAGCGCCGAATATAACCCCTAATTGTAAGTATAGCATTCCATACACAATAATAGACGGTAAAAATAATTCTACTACCCTAGCATATGAAGGCTGTGCAGGATAATTAGCATGCCCTGCTCCAAAAATTAACGCCTGAACTATCATAGCAATTACCAGTCCAGTAAAACGCATATTATATCTTTTTCCAATTAATACTCCTGCTGCAATTGGCACAGCACGAAAAAGCATTTCTTCCCAAAATCCTGCTTGTAATGAAATCGCAAGCCCTGTATACCATGGGAAAATAGATGCAAGATAATTGGGATCAGCCATACTGCTTGCTGGCGACCAGAATCCAAAATACTTCTCCATAAGAATATAAAATCCACCAACTATAGCTAACTTAATTGGAACAATTAAATAAGCAAAAATAGTATCATTCAGTACGCGCTTTGAATTAGCAACATTCATTGTCCATGTTTTCCATAATTGAATATGTTCTGGAAATGCTCTTCTTGTAAGCGATTCTGCAATAACAAATGTTAGTCCAAAAAGTAAGAAGTTCACAACGCCATTTGCTAGCATACCCAAAAGACCTTCTAGCATAAATTGTGATTTACTCGTAGCCGTATCATAAGACATCCACATCGTTGGATAAAAATTCAGTGATACTAATGTACTAGTTATAGCAATGAATCCTGCAACCAACATTGAAGATTTCCATCGTAGCCATCCTGTACGATAAAAAATGACTATGGCCCCTAATCCTATCACTAATATATAGATACCTAAAAATGCAAAGTTTGCGAACATAGCAATGGTATCATTGTCTGATCTAATATTAGCAAATTCACGATTGAATGATTCAGGAATAAATGCACTAGGCAGTACAGAACTGACCAGCACTCCTGAGACATCAACATCTAACCTATATTTTGCATCTCCAATATCTTGAACTTGATGCTCAAACACAAAAGAATGATCTACTCTCCCATTTGGCATTTCTTCAAAAGAAGACTCTATCAATGAATAGTCTGCAAAGTCTCCAGACCAATGATCATTAATTTTAAGACTTATTAAACTGAGGGCGTCTTCTTCTGATAAACTATCTGAATCATGATCTTCTGGAATTTTAACACGATATCCATTAGAAGATCCATCCGGCTTAAACATAAAACTTGCTTCAGCTACTTGACCTTCTTTAAATGTTCTTACAATCCAGTTATATGGGGAAAAAATATCACTATCAATAATTGATTGAAATTTTTCTCTACCCCCTTGTTTTAATTCTACATAATCACGTAAGCTAGAGCTAAAACTATACGCTGCCGCTTGATCAAGGTCATCACCTAGTATGTCAAAATCTTTTGTCGCTTCTTGCCCTTCTGACAAGGCTAGCTCTCTATCCATTGAAACATTAACATTTAATGATCCAAGAAAATCATTCCAGTAATACGATAATCCTAAAATACTTGCAATTGCTACAACGCATGTAATCGATAAAACTTTATTAGTAGTCATATTTCCCTCAGTGTTTTTAATTAAAAAAGAATTTAAAAAGTTCTCAAGGAATAGTTATAAAAAAATATGTAACATACAATATTAAATAATAGGGGAAATAATTATGAAAAAAGAACATTTAACAGAAGAACAAATGATATTTCAGGATGCAGTTCGCACATTTTTTGAACGTGAAATTACACCTAATAATGAGCAATGGGAAAAAGATGGACAAGTGTCACGTGAGGCCTGGCTAAAAGCTGGAGCAAATAACTTTTTTGGAATTGATGTTCCTGAAAAATATGGTGGAATGGAGATTGATGACTATCGATATAATACCATTCTTATTGAAGAGGGAGTAAGATCTTTATCCTCTGGGTTTGCACATTCTGTACAAAATGATTTAGTGGTACCATACTTATTATCTCATTGTAATGAAGAACAGAAAAAACGATGGCTACCAAAAATTTGTAGCGGAGAGACAATTGGCGCATTAGCCATGACAGAACCTAGTGGTGGTAGTGATTTAGCTGGGATTAAAACTACCGCAAAAGATATGGGAGACCATTATTTGGTTAATGGAAGTAAAACATTCATTACTAATGGCTTATTAAGCGATTTTGTAATCACTGCAGTTAAAACTGATTCTAAGAAAAATGCGAAGGGAATTAGTTTATTAGTTCTTGAACGTGGTATGAAAGGATTTGAAAGAGGGAAAAAATTAGAAAAAATTGGTCAAAAAGCACAGGATACAGCCGAACTCTTCTTCAAGGATGTAAAGGTACCAAAAGAAAATCTTTTGGGCGAAGAAGGAAAAGGGTTTTACTATATGATGGAAAATCTTCCAAAAGAACGACTATCTATTGCTGCTGGATCAATTGCAGTGATAGAATTTATACTTGAACTGACTATTCAATATTGTCATGAACGTAAAGCATTTGGACAAAAAATTGGTAGCTTTCAAAACTCTAAATTTAAACTAGCTGAGATGACAACTGAGGCAGAAATAGGGCGTACATTTTATGATCAATGCGTCTTTGAGTTGAATGATAAAACATTAACCCCTGAAAAAGCTGCAATGGCTAAGTGGTGGTTAACAGAATTAGAGTTGAAGGTTGTAAATCAATGTTTACAGTTACATGGTGGTTATGGATACATTTTAGAGTATCCAATCGCTCAAGCTTATCTAAATTCACGAGTACAAACAATTTATGGTGGTACCACTGAGATTATGAAAGAAATCATTGGGAGATCGTTGGGATTTTAACATGGGGAAAAAATTAGAAAACAAAGTCGCATTAATCACAGGTTCAGGCCGTGGAATTGGTCGAGAACTTGCATTAATGTTAGCCAAAGATGGAGCACACATTGTGGTGAATGACCTTGATGCGGATCCAGCAAATCAAACAGTAGAAGATATTATTGCAATGGGTGGTAAGGCTGTTGCATGCAATGGAAGTGTGACTGATGATGACTTTCCTGAAAGATTTATTAATACAGCGTTAGACACTTTTGGCGGATTAGACATTATTGTGAATAACGCGGGATATACTTGGGATAATGTTATCCAAAAAATGGACGATAAACAGTGGCAAGCAATCTTAGATTGTCATCTTACTGCACCATTTCGTATTCTGCGTGCTGCTCAACCACACATTAAAAGATTATTTCTTGAAGAAAAAGAAAAAGGAGTTACCAATTATAGAAAAGTGGTGAATATCTCATCCACTTCAGGGATGAATGGTAATGCCGGACAAGTCAACTACGCAACCGCAAAGGCAGGTGTAGTAGGGATGGCAAAAACCATGGCAAAAGAATGGGGCCGTTATAATGTTAATGTCAATGCAGTAGGATTTGGATTAATTAAAACGCGATTGACTGATGCGGATGCCGAAAAAGAAGAATCAACCATTGATATTGAAGGTAACACCATTAAAGTAGGAGTCAATTCAGCAGTATTTCAATCTGCAAAAATAATGATTCCACTTGGACGACCTGGAACGCCTGAAGAAGCTGCAGGGGCTATTTATATGTTCTGTATTCCTGAATCTAACTACGTCACAGGACAGATTTTAATGTGTCATGGTGGTGGATTTGGTTTATAATTAATGAAATATTTCTCTCCTCTATTTCCATTCCTTTTAGGATGGGTTTTATTATTATACACAGAAACATTTGCTTCAATTAGTCTAATCAATGGTCTTTCACAATTATTATTATTTGCACTTGTAGTGTGTTTACCTATATGGCGTACTGGACGTATGTCATATGTTGATATCGGTTGGCCATGGGGAGTAGCTCTTATTGGCATCATCACTTTATGTTATGCTGAAGGTCATAGTCTTCGCATTATGGCTATTAGCATCATTTATATCCTTATTGGTAGTCGTATGGGATTGGGTTCATTAAAAATGTGGAGCCTAGGAATGTTAAATAAAGAATTTCCGCGTTACGAATATCAAAAACGACGTTGGAAAAGAGCAGGAAAGAATAATACTGCTTTAGCAATGCAAATCGACGCAATCTTACAAGGTTTAGCCAATGCTTCTTTCCTAGCAATGCCAGCTTTTATCATTGCAACTAATACAAGTAACCCTAAAGAATTGGGTTTACAAGTTGTAATACTTGAAATCATTGGAATTGCGATATGGTTCAGTGCTTTTATAATGGAATCAGTTGCAGATATGCAAAAACTGTCTTTTTTAAGAGAAATGAAAAGATTGGGACAGAAAAATCAAGTGTGTAATGTTGGATTGTGGAAATATAGTCGCCATCCAAACTATTTTGCTGAATGGATGGTCTGGAATGGAGTTATTATTGCATCTATCCCATCATGGATTATGTTATATGATAAAGAATCTCTAATTGTTTGGGTGCTATTAGGCTTATCCCTACTATGGACATCTAGATTGATGTATATGACATTAGTTTATCATACAGGTGCAGTTCCATCAGAATATTATTCGGCACAGAAACGTCCTGAATACAAGTCTTATCAAGAAACAACGAATATTTTCTTTCCTGGTGCCAACAAATCATAATTCCAAGCAGTATTGATAGTTTAATTAAGTAAATAATTGTAATTTTGACTATGAATTTAAATGTAAAAGCTGCCGCATTATCTTTCGGTGTTTGTTGGAGCGTAATGACAATGATTTTCGCTTGGTGTGGCCTCAATGAGGTTGTTGCTTTCCTAGAGCCATATTACCTAGGAATAGACACTTCATTTGTTGGTGGTCTTATCGGAGGATTTTGGGGTTTTATCGATGGCGCAATAGGTGGTTTCCTAGTGGCTTGGTTATACAATAAGTTTAATAACGCTTAACTTATTGTATAACCTTTTTTTGATTCAACTAGTTATGTATAACTATTATTAGTCTTCTTGCTTTAAAGCAAGCTTATAGTAGGCAATATAACCGACACCTATGGCAAACGGAATAGATCCTAATAATCCCGCTGCATCAAATAAACCCTCAAACATAAATCCTATTATAATGCACAGTCCAATTATTCCCCAAATAATTCCTTTACGCAAATAATCTAATGGAGTTTTATCTGAACCTACCAATGGTACATCAACTCCCTTTTCAATTGCAGTCATGATTTCTTTATGTAATAACGAGCGATTGTGGTTTTCTCTTTGTAATCCAACCCATACTATAAATCCTATCAATGCAAAAAATGCAAATGGAACAAGTATGCCTAATTGTGCCATGGTCATTATTCTTCCTCGCTATCAATAGATATCACATCTTTGCCATTAACATTGATTCGAACTTTTACTTTATTACTACCATCATCAAGGTTTTCAAATTCACTAATTTCAATCTGAAATTCTTCATCGCCATTGATTATATCTTCTCTGATTTTTTCAAATTCTTCTTTAGAAATGATGTCTTTATCAAGCGCTTCCTGTAAATCTAAAAGCTCTTGACCGGTTGAAATATTTTTATTGATATGCAACTCTGCTTGACCTTCATTAAATGAACCACACCCAACAGTTAATACAAGTAGCATGATTATTAATATTTTTGTTTTCATTAAAATTTCTCCTTTTTGTTTCATTTGTTAGTTAGACTTCGCATAGTGAAAAAAGTTGCAAAACTAAGTATAAAAATTTCAGTGCAACTTTTTACATGAAACTTTGGTCTAAATACATTGGATTATAAAACAAAACATAAAATTTTTATGCAAGCAATTAATACATATGGATCAAGATTATACAACATTTCACTTTTTGTGCTTAAAAATGAAGTACTAGCAGAAGATTCTACTCAGGAGTCTTTTCAGAAAATATGGAAAGCGCTCGATAATTTTTCATTCAATTCTTCGCTATACACATGGATGTATCGTATTACTTACAATAATGCATTGACCACATATAATCGAGAGAAAAAACATAAAGGACAGGATGTAGAGCATGAAGGTTCTGTAAAAGATTTTGACTTAATTAATAGTATTACCTTAAAAGATGCTATTGAAAAATTACCGTTAACTCATCGAAAGGCTATTGTTATGTTTTATTTTTTAGACCACAGTATTAAAGATATTTCTGTGGAACTTTCAATTAAAGAGAACACAATTAAGTCTTGGTTGAAACGCGGTAAAGAACAATTAAAGGAGTATATTAATGAGTAATGAGAATTATCCTAATATGTTTGATGAACAAATTGCTAATCCAGAATTTTTAAGCTCATTACATTCTATTGCGAAAGAACCATTATCACATAAAATATTATCAGGTATAGAGCCATTTAGACTCTTGACTGGAGCTGTTATTTTATTGTTTTATGGAAATAATATAATGGAAGCATTGTTCAAAATATATTTCTATTATGCAGAGCAAATAAATATGAAAATAGTAAATATTCAAATAGCCAGCGCCTATGCGCAAGATTTGGCAACTATTTTGATGAAATAAAAAAGGGGAATTATAGCAATATGAAGAAAGTATTAGTAACGGGAGTAACAGGATTTATTGGATTACATTGTGTGCAACAATTATTGAATAAAGGGTTCCAAGTAAATGGTACACTAAGATCATTTGATCGTAAAGACGAAGTAATGGACGCGTTATCATCTCATAATACTTCTACAGAACACCTTACTTTATTTGAAACTGACCTATTGGATGATAAAGGATGGGATGAAGCTATTGAAGGTTGTGAGTATGTATTGCACGTTGCATCCCCATTTGTTCTGACGCCAGAAAACGAAGATTTCTTTGTAAAACCAGCAGTTGAAGGTTCATTGAGAGTTCTAAAACTTGCTAACAATCATCGTATTAAAAAAGTAGTTCTAACTTCTTCGTTTGCTGCGATGGCAGATACGCTCGAAGAAAAAGAATCATTTGATGAATTAGATTGGTCTGATCCAAATAAAGTAGGTATTCGACCATATGGAAAAAGCAAAACTTTAGCAGAAAAAGCAGCGTGGGATTTTATGTCTTCAGATAATCCATCATTTACCTTAACTGTTATTAATCCTGTTGCTGTCACAGGGCCTTCATTATCAAAAGATATTGGTACCTCTAACTCTATTATTAGACAAATGATTAATGGAAATGTACCAGGAACATCCAAAGTTCATATCGGGTATGTGGATGTAAGAGATGTTGCAGCAGCACATATTACAGCAATGCTTAATAATCAAACCGATGGAGAAAGAATTATTGTATTTGAAAAAACATTATGGATGGATGAAGTCGCAACCATCCTTAGAGATGCAGGGTTTGATAAAGCTCCAAGTAAGGTAATGCCAAAATGGGCGATGCAGATTATGTCTATCTTTAAAAAAGATTTAAAGTTTATTGTCCCACTGATTAACAAAAAAAGACATATTCATAGCACAAAAGCTACAGATCTTCTTCATTGGGAACCGATTAGTGCTGAAGAGTCAATTGTGGCTACAGCAAAACAATTGCAAGAATATAATCTAGCGTAATAAACTATCGATTACACTTGGATCAGCTAGAGTAGAAATATCGCCTAAGTCATCTGTTTCATTTTCAGCAATCTTTTTCAAGATTCTTCTCATAATCTTACCAGATCTTGTTTTAGGCAGTCCATCGCAAAATTGAATCACACTTGGCTTAGCGTGGGGACCAATAATTTTTGTTACTGTAGCTAAAATATCTGTTTTAATATCATCGGATGGTTCAACGCCAGTCATCAACGTAACAAAGGCATAAATTCCTTCTCCTTTAATATCATGAGTATAGCCAATAACAGCAGCTTCTGCTACTCCGGTTGCAGCACCAATGGCTCCTTCGACTTCTGCAGTACCAATACGATGCCCTGACACATTTAATACATCATCCACTCTCCCTGTAATCCAATAATATCCATCTTCATCAATAAATGCTCCATCCCCTGTAAAATAATTTCCAGGCGCTTGAGAAAAATAGGTATCTTTGAAACGCTGATGATCTCCATATACGGTTCGCATTTGACCTGGCCATGATTGCGTTATGACTAAATACCCCGTTGTATTGGGTTCAGTAATTTTATTTCCATTTTCATCGAGTAATGCAGGTTCAATTCCAGGTAACGGCAATGTAGCTGAACCAGGTTTTGTTGGAACACATCCTGGGATTGGTGACATTAACACCCCTCCTGTTTCTGTTTGCCACCATGTATCAACAATGGGACATTTTTCTTTTCCTATAACTTGAAAATACCAATGCCATTCCGGTGATTTAATTGGCTCTCCTACTGTCCCTAATACTCTTAGGCTTGATAAATCATATTGATTTGGGAAATCATTGCCTTCTTTCATTAATGCACGCAATGCAGTCGGTGCTGTATAAAAAATATTTACTTTATGTTGTTCTACAATTTGCCAAAAACGACCATGGTCGGGATAGTTTGGCACTCCTTCAAAAATAACTTGGGTCACGCCATTGGAAAGAGGTCCATACACAATATAGGAATGTCCCGTAATCCAGCCAATATCAGCCGTACACCAATAGATATGGTCTTGATGATGGTCAAATACCATCTCATGTGTATGCGAGGTATATACCATATATCCGCCCGTAGTATGCAATACTCCTTTTGGTGTTCCTGTGGATCCAGAAGTATATAAAATAAATAAAGGATCTTCAGCATCCATGACTTCAGGTTTACATACTGTATCGCATCCTTCTATAAAATCATGCCAATATATATCTCTTCCTTCTTGCATAGCTACATCATTATCGCATCTATCTACAACCACAATCTTCTCTAGGGAAGGACACTCATCTGCAATGTGATTTGCATTCTCTTTCATTGGAATATCGTGTTTGGTACCACGCACCCCATTATCCTGCGTAATCAACAACTTACATTCCGAATCATTAATTCTATTCTTTAATGCATCACTAGAGAATGCGCCAAAAACAACAGAATGCACCGCTCCAATACGCGCACAAGCCAACATCGCAACAATAGCTTCTGGAATCATTTGCATATAAATACAGACACGATCTCCTTTTTTAATATTTGCTTTTTTTAATGCATTAGCAAATTGAGATACATGTACTAATAATTCATTATAGGTAACATTTTTGCTAACATTGACATCATTCGATTGCCAAATCAGTGCTGTTTTATCGCCCAAACCATTCTTAATGTGTCGATCAATACAATTGTAAGAAGCATTGAGCTTCCCATTAGTAAACCATTCAATATGCGCATGATGATAATCGGTTTTATTGACATCTGTCCACTTTTCAAACCAATCAATTCTTTCTGCAACTTGTGCCCAATATGTTTCGATATCTGCATGAGCAGATGTTTTGAGCTTTAGATATTCTTCGAGGCTATTAAAGCCAGTTAGGGATGAGAAATCCCCAGGAACATTGTATTTGTTATTCACAATGCCAATTTAAGAACAATCCCCCTGAAAAATGGTGTTAATTATTGGCTATTTATTCGAATACCACCAACAAGCGCCGGCTATTAGTAATAAGACCCACCACCATTGTGTTAAAAATTCCATTTTTTTTCCTCTATTTAGTTGCTATATAAAAAAAGGCAAGCCTCTATACATGGTATAGAACTTTGCCCCCTTTAATTACTTTATAATTTATAGAAAAATATGATAATAGGCGAGTTATACATAATTTTTGCTAGCATTGATGTATGCTTATGATGGTAAAACGTAAAAAAATATCGAAATAAAATGACTGAAACTTCCTGCAATAACAAATAGATGCCAAATAAAATGGTTGTACTTAATATGCTGATCCATCAAGTAAAAAAAGACACCTATTAAATAAGATATACATCCTATTATTAACCATATTAGTCCGTCATATGGCAATAAGCGTATTAAGTCGTTGGTATAGAAAATGCAGATTGCTCCCATTCCAACATATAAGAATGTTGAGATTAGATTATATTTCCCTACAGTAAACAATTTCCATAAGATACCAAGTAATGCAATACTCCAAACAACCCCAAATAAAATCCACCCCCTTGTTCCTTGTAGCCCTACAAGAGCATAAGGGGTGTATGACCCTGCAATCATTGTATAAATAGCAAACATATCAAGCATTCTATATTTATTACGTTTGACAGGATTTTTTGATTTATGGTATAGGGTCGAAGTAATAAACATTAACATCAATACAATACCAAATGTGGTAAGGCTAAAAATATAAATTGGAGTACCGTCACTAATCCCTTTCATAACAAGCAAAATAAAACATACAATACTACATAAAAAAGCATACCAATGGCTTAGCACATTGAGTCGTTCTTCTTTTTCAGGATAAAAATGAGGGTTAGTGGTGTCTTTATTATTCATTATTTTAATTGTGAAGATTACGAAATAAACCTACAACATAATTATGGCTTTTTTTTAAAAAATCTTTGCTTCTCAAGTTCTTTAATATCTCTTTTAGATCGTTTTACTGCACGGATATGCGGCATAACAACGCCATTAATATCTCCGCAGTTTTCTCCAAGCGGTTTTTCTTTAATCCAGGAATCATATTGATAATTAGCAAACCACTGCTTAAAAGAATTTTTAAAGGTATTAATAATAAGAGGATGTAATGAATCTATATCATAGGCAGCTCCTTTTTCTGTCATAATTTCTACTCCCACAAAAAGTGCTATTAACTTACGAACTGATATATACCGTCTATAGATTTGAATCTCAAAATGTTTGAAATGTTTATTTTTCACTTTTCCAAAACGCTTATTCAACCAATTTCCTCGATATTTGTTAAAATGGAGAGACTGAATTAATAAGATATGATTAGGATTCTCTTTAATATCATACGATGGGTGATTCCATAAATACTCCATGAAGACACTCACCTGACTTTGGGTAAATTCTTTTTTTGATAATAAAGGTTGAAGTGAATGTCGCTTTAAATACATTTCTGCAATCAATTTCATGTCTTTTAGATTATGCTCTTTAGCAAATTCATCGCTATCCACTGCAAACCATGGGGCATCATTTAAATGATCTACTCCTCTTGCATCAATAATAGGATTATAATATTCGTATCCATCTAATTCTGCAATATTAATACCATAATTATGAATACTGCGCTCAATCCATAGAATGCTTCCAAGATAATATTCTGTTCTTTGACTTTTATCTTTAATGGTTAGAAAAAAAGAGTACGTGGCATGCCACTCATGTAATAGATCTTTTACCGCATTAAGTTTTGAGTTATTTGTCATTAACTGCTTCCAATATTCTCCATCCTTTTAGATTATAAACAGGTGCCCATTTAGAATGTTGATAATTTCTTTCCATATAGGTCATTATTTTAAAACTATTTTTCAAGACACTATAGGAAATAATTTTATACTAATCTTTAGACTTGAGATTCAATCTTAGGATGTATATAATAGTAGATATTACTGAAATAAATATGGTGAGAAGGTTTTTTGAATATATAATTACTTAAAAACATATATTTTTTTCATTAATCAAATAAACAAACATATAAAAGGAAATACAATGAAGAAACTACTACTAGTAGCCTTGTTTACAACTATGGTCTTCTCGCAATACACTGATGGGAATACTGTTGTAACATGGTCAAAATACAAATGGGAGCCAATTGGTGAGAATCCAGATCTTTCTTGGATGGATAGAAGCACAGATGTTGCGGCATATCATTCAGCAAGAAATAAAGTGTCAAGACAGCTAATGAGTTCAATGGTCTTAACTCACTTTTGGACAGGAGAATCAGCTGATGTTGCAATTTTAGGTGAATTTAGAAACTTAGGAGATGCAACTGACTATGCCGGATTTAATAATATTGATGATATGGCATGGAGAGATTCAGATGAAAGAGCAACAGCAGTTTCAAATTACAATAGACATTTTCAATCTTATCATGAGGATGTGCATATTTTAGAACACTGGAAAGTCTTGGAGAAAAAGAATACTGCGGCATTAACTGGTGAAGAAACTATCAACAACGGAAATGTAGTTTCAGTAAGTATTAGATATTGGAAACCTATGAATCAAGTTGAAGATGGTTCTGGCGCAGATCGTTTAAACATGATGAAGAAATATGCTAATGAAGTTGTTAAGAAGAATCCTAAAATTCTTAGTCAAAAAGTCTTAACACATTTATGGTCAGGATCTATTGAAGCGGGTGCATTACCTGTATTCTATATTACTGAATATGCGTCTTTAGAAGACATGGCTGCTGCTGGAAATGCAGCATTAGAAGATGCAGCGTTTGGTCCAGAAAATAGAGGAGACTATTGGAAATACTTCCATAATATATGGGACAATCATACTGATTTAGGTATTTTCAAAACTTTCGCAGCAGCGAATAAATAATCTTTATATAAAAAGGGCTAGTATATTGCTAGCCCTTTCTTTTAATTTTTAAGGTGAATCATAAGCCTTATAACAATCTAAATAATTCAAAAAAAGAACAAATGATCACGATGTTTGATCGTATTGCTAGCACATATGATCGATTAAATGGACTTATTACGTTTGGAATGGATAAGACTTGGCGTAGAAGCGTAGCAACCATGATTCTTGCTAAAAATCCTACAAGCATATTAGATATAGCTACAGGCACTGGAGCTCTAGCAATTGATTTAGCAACACAATCTTCAATAGAAGTAATTGGAATAGATATTTCACAAGAAATGCTTACTATCGGTAAGGACAAAATACATTCCTTAGGATTGGATGAAACAATTAGAATGCAATTAGATGATGCTGAATCATTATCATTTAAGAACGATCGATTTGATGCAGTAACAATAGGATTCGGAGTGCGTAATTTTGAAGATTTAAATCAAGGGTTACGCGAAGTAAATAGGGTCTTAAAACCTGGAGGACAATTGGTTATACTTGAGACATCCGTCCCAACATATTTTCCATTCAAACAAGGATACTACTTGTATACAAAATGGATTATTCCCTTATTTGGTAAGTTGTTTGCGAGGAATAAAGTTGCCTATGAATATCTGTCTACATCTGCTAAGATTTTTCCTCACGGAGAAAGATTTAATGAAATTCTAAGAAAAAATGGATTTAAGAATACTGTTAGTTATCCAAAAATGTTTGGTATTGTAACTATTTACTCAGCATTTAAATAACTAAAAATGTACCATCAATGTAAGGAAGGTATCCTTACCGTTACCGCCAAATTCAACTAGATAATTTCTCTTCAATACGCGGACAACTGGCAATATTTTTTCATAATTTTTATTATCTATCTGATGGTTAGAATATTGACCTATTAACCAGATTGAAGTATCATTATATCCTTTTATTTTTGGTGTAAATGCAAGGCGAAAATTATGCATAATTGATTCATCGTATGAGCAGTATTGCAACATATGCATTACCATAAATCGTCTATTTTCCCAATCAGCATGTAGCCCCAAATTATACATAGATTCTTCAGAATCTAGATTGAAACCAATACTAGATAATCCGTAGATATTCGCTTGGTAAGAACGACTATTCCATCGTTTTATTAATAAGTTATTATTTGATGCAATAAAAGATTGCTCATTATACTTATGATTAAATATTCGAATACCAGAATACCAATTTCTGGTTAATGTTTTACCAAATCTTATATCAGTAACATCGGGAGAATCAATTAACCAAATCACCTTCCCACCTTTAAATATAATAGGATGTGCGCTCAGCATAGATACAAATAAGAAAGAGCAAAGAATCAGTTTTTTTATATTCAAAAAAATCTAACCGACTAGCTTAGGAGCAGCCTTTTTCTTGATAGATTTTCCATCAAAATTGGTATAGATAGAAACCGTGTCATATCCAGCATCTTTAACAATCTTTATTGCCTCGAGTTCATCAATTGTTTTTGATAAATCTATAGGGATATAAATCATTTGTGTATCGAGATCTACTTCAATGCCATCTGCTTTAAATTTCTTATTATTTAAAAATGAAAGCTCAGATAATCCTTCTTGGATACCAAATGCACACATAGAACATACCATTCCTTTTACTTCTAATACCATTTCATCTTTCTCGACATTCAAATCTAAGTCTTGACTATAGATAGCTGATGAAAATAGTATTACTAATATCAATAAATATTGTCTCATATTGATAAATATATATCAAAAAAAACATAAAGTCAGTACATTAAAGTATACTAATGAAATACTCTATCCAAAAAACACTTCTACTATGCCTATGCATATTATTTTCTTGTTCTCAGACGCAAGAAGGAGGTTCAGACCAAGTTTATGGTGAACCGGAAACTCCATTAATCTTAATTTCAATTGATGGCTTTCGATGGGATTATTTAGAAAAAACAGATACCCCCTACCTAGATGAACTTGTTGCATTGGGAGTAAGATCTGAAGGACTTATCCCTTCTTACCCGAGTAAAACGTTTCCTAATCATCTTAGTATCGTTACAGGATCTTATCCTAATAATCATGGATTAATTGCGAATAGCATGTATGATGAAGTCTTCGATGAGTATTATTATATCGGACAAGGTAGCACTGCTGCTAGAGATGGTAAGTGGATTAATAGAGAACCAATCTGGGTTACAGTAGAAAACCATTCCTTGCGTGCTATGACTATGTTTTGGCCAACATCCGATGCAGAAATTATGGGAGTAAGACCATCTAATTGGTTTGCATATGATGAATCCATTACTAACACACAACGCATGGAACAATTATTACGATGGCTCGATCTAAAAGGAACCAACCGTCCTACATTTCTAGCAAGTTATTTTAATGATGTAGATAATGCAGGTCATCGCTATGGTCCTGAAGCAGAAGAAACTAAAACAGCTATTAGAAGCATTGATAATGAAATCGGAATACTAATCAATGGCTTAAAAGATCGTGGAATTTTTGATGAAGTAAATATCATGATTGTTTCTGATCATGGAATGACAGAAAATTATACTAATAAAGTCATTTTTCTAGACGATTATATTGATATTTCAAAAGTTGAATTAATTGATAAAGGACCTTTTGCTGTAATACGATTAATAGCAGAAGATTCAGATTCAACAGTTGAAAATTTATTTCCATTACTAGAAAATGCACACCCAAATATGACCATCTATAAGAAAAATGGATTTCCTGAAAACTTTCATTTAACCGATAATCGTCGTATCCAAGATTTAACTGCAGTAGCAGATGATCATTGGCGCATTTTAACCCATGATTCTTTTAACCCAAATCGTTTTCCAAGCGGAGATCATGGTTATCATCCTGATTATGAATCTATGCATGGATTATTTATCGGATATGGTCCTGAATTTAAATCTGGCTATGTTGGGCCTCGAGTTAAAAATATTCACTTATATGAAATGATGTGCAAGCTTATGAACATATCTCCTTCACTAAATGATGGCGATATAACAGCGACCACTACTTTCTTAAAATAAGTTCTACAGAAATATACAAATAAGGGTCTACTTCAATAGTCCTTTTTTTGTAAATTATAAGAAATAAAGGAGAAAATATGCATATACTAGTTATCAATTTTAGTCTTGATGGTATTTCCCATGAAGATTATTTGAAAGTTGCAGATGAGCTTGCACCTGTTTTTGCAAAAGTTTCGGGTTTAAAATCAAAAACATGGTTAGCTGATCAAGAAAACAATGTTTATGGTGGAGTTTATACTTTCGAAAGTCAACAAGCACTTGATGACTACTGCGGTGGTGAACTTTTTGCTGGCGTTGGAAGTAATCCAAATTTTACAAATATAAGTGTAAAATCTTTTGGAACGCTTGAAGGTCCAAGCAAGACATGTAACAACTGCTGCAAAGACTGTGACTGTTGTGACGGCGATGACTGCTGTGACTGTTGTTAAAAATAGACTATAGAAATAAAAAAGGCGGATATTTTATTCGCCTTTTTTATTTCAATCTACCAACTTCATAAGCTTTAATACTGTTAGGTAATATATGATTGGAGCTACTAACCAAATTAATTGAGGTATCAGTGTCATATTATTGCCATTAATAGACACAAAAACAGGGTTATACCAGTTTTCTAAAAACAACCATAACTTCCCATTGCAATTCAAGTCAATCAGAAATTCAGAAATACTTCCCCATACAATCATAATTAAAAGTGCGTTAGCATTAAAAGTATATAGATAGCCATCATTCTTTAGGATTTTATTACATAAAAAAATACCTATTAAAAAAATGAGACTATCTAAAAAAGCATAATTGATATTACGTGCTAATGGAAGATCAATAGGCCAATCTACTAAGATTAAATGAAATGATTCTCCGGCTAATGCAAAAGGAATTTCCCAGCTAAATCCAACACATACTCCTATGATAAATAATGCGATAATTTTCTTTGAGACATATCCAAATTGATAAAGAAAAAATAATATAATAGGAGAGGATGATCCGACAATAAAAGCAGTCCACATCATTTGATTGGCAGTTAAAAAATTCATCTATTCTTTGATAATAGTGGTTCCTGCTTTACCCTCAATTGCTTTCTGAATATTAGCAATATTAGTAATAATAGCTTTTTCACCGTGATGTTTTAAAAAATGAATAGCAGATCGAATTTTAGGCCACATGCTTCCTTGTTGAAAATGCCCTTCTTCTTGAAGTTGTTTTGCTTCGGTATCTGTCATTTGATCAATTGGTGATTGGTCTGGTGTATTATAATTTTTATATACTTGATCAATATCTGTAATGATATAGTATTCTTGTGCGCGAATGACCCTACCTAATTTTGCCGCACTCAGATCTTTATCTACTACAGCATCAATACCTTTTAATTTACCTTCATCAGTGCTATAAACAGGAATCCCGCCGCCGCCAGCAGCAATAACAATGGTCCCTGCTTCAACTAACGTTCGAATACTCAGTCCGTGCATAACAAACTCTGGATCTGGTGATGGAACCACCCTTCTCCATTGTCCAGGTTCTTGTTCTTTGATATCCCATCCCATATTTCTAGATAGCTCTTCAGCTTCTTCAAATGAATATCTTTTTCCAACAAATTTTGTTGGAGTTTCAAAACAAGGATCATCAGCATTTATAATCACTTGAGTGACCATTGTTACCACTTCTTTATCAATTTTTTCTGCACGCAATGCATTTTGAAAAGTTTGCTGAATCATATATCCCATAGTGCCTTGTGTTCCTGCTACGCAAATACCTAATGGAATAGGGGGAACAATATCACGAGTTAAATCCATGCGCAATAATTCATCCCCTACTTGCGGACCGTTTCCATGGGTAAGGCAAATATTATAATCACGACGGATAAATTCCATAATCTGATTAAAGGAATTACGTGTATTGTTGAATTGCTCGGACATAGTCCCTGCTTCTTTCTTTTGAGAAAGAGCATTCCCTCCGAGTGCAATGATGGCTGTCTTGTTCATAGCACAATATACGCCAATACTGTGAAATTAATCATTGAATAGTACCCTACAAAAAAAGGACTGCCGAAGTAGTCCTCTTTATTTTCGTTTATTTTTTTTAAATCTACTTTTCTTATTGAAGCGACGCTGCTTTTTTCCAACTTTAGATTTGCTTTTAGCTATTGGATTATTTGGTTCAAAACCTTCGACAATATGTTGCTCTAAAGTTTGTTTTAAGAGCTTTTGAATGGCGTCTAATAATTCAAACTGCTCACTACTGACAAATGATATTGCTTTACCTGACTCGCCAGCTCTTCCTGTTCTACCTATTCTATGTACATAGTCTTTCGCTACGGTAGGAAGATCAAAATTAATTACCTGATTCATATTTTTAATATCGATTCCTCGTGCTGCTACATCTGTTGCAACTAATATTCTTACACGATTTTTTTTAAAATCATCTAAAGCTCTAGTTCTATAATTTTGTGTTTTATTTCCATGGATAGCAACAGCGGGGATATGTGCTTGGATGAGTTTTTTTGTCAATCTATTAGCTCCATGCTTAGTTCTGGTGAATACCAAGGCTTGCTTCCATTTTTCCTTCTTTATAAGATAAACTAATAATTCTGACTTTCTAGATGTTTCTACAGGATGAATGTAGTGTTCAATATTTTTAGCAGTTTCATTATCTTTTGTTACTGAAATTTCTATTGGTTTATAAGAAAATTTATTTGCTAATGCCCTAAATGGATCTGAGAAAGTTGCTGTAAACATCAAATTCTGTCGGCGATCTGGCAAGAGTCTTATAATTTTTTTTATATCATTAATGAAACCCATATCTAGCATTTGATCAGCTTCATCCAATACTAAAATTTCAACTTTACTAAAATCTATTGATTTTTGATTATATAAATCGAGCAATCTACCGGGGGTAGCGACTAAAATATCAACACCCTGTCTTAGTACTTTCTTTTGATTGCGAACAGAGGTTCCTCCATAGATAGCTGTAGATTTTAAATCAAGATAGCGCCCATAAGTCACAGCGCTTTCTCTCACCTGAGCTGCTAATTCCCTAGTAGGTGTCACAATTAAAGTTCTTATTACATGGCCTTTAAATTTATGCTTAGGATTCGATAGCATATGTAAAATGGGTAATATAAAACTTGCTGTTTTTCCAGTACCGGTCTGCGCAGCAGCCATCACGTCTCTTCTTTCAAGTATTGCAGGTATAGCTTTTGCTTGAATTGGAGAAGGCTCTTTATATCCTTTGTGTTTTAAAGCTTTGAGAATAGGTTCATACAAACCAAGTGTATCGAAAGACATATAATTATTTTGTTATTACCATAGAAGAGGGAACTTACAACAAATTGACTAGTATCCTACACTGTATATTCGTGAGGGTTTATGAGAGATTTCTACAAAAAAAAGGACTACCGAAGTAGTCCTCTTTATTTTCGTTGTCAATGTACAACAAATTAACCTATAATGTAGATTCTATATCACAATCAATCACTGTCTTTCTAAGCACGTCTCTATCTTCATCGTCTTTAGTTGTCCATTCAGCAATCGTACTATCGCTACATAGCGCTAAATATGCATCATCGAATGTTTCAATTCTAGAAAGTTCTTCCCATTGATCATTAGTTGCAAAACTCTTCTTGTACTCCACTGTATCACATTTACAGTCAAGAAGTAGGTCTGCGACACTATCTTCGCATGTCCATAAGAATAGAATACTAAAGAATAAAATGCTTTTTCTCATACTACATCAACTTACAAAAAAAAGGACTACCGAAGTAGTCCTCTTTGTTTTTCTTCCTATAAAGATTGCCGCGAAAGAAAATTTCGTTAAGTCTTATTTATTGATAAATTTTGGACAAAATTTCATTACAATTACAATAGCGATTCCTATACCAAACCCTACTGCATAGTCATCTAAGGCAACACCAACTGCAACACCTACTCCAACTCCAATTCCAGTCATTGCTCCAAATGTTAATTTTTTCATTTCCATAATTTCTCCTTGTTTGTTAAGGAGGGAATTTATGCTCATCAACCTGATTTAAGCAACTACTTTCAGATTCGGGGAATTTTCTGATCATATTTATCTATTTTTCTTATAACTTTCCAATATGGAAAGTTACAACTTGACAATATAGAAAGTTAATTGTATTATATGCCTTTCAATATAGATTATAAAGGATAGAAACTATGAATAATGAAAAAGAAACTATAAACAAAGAAGAGGCAGCAGCGACATTAAAATCATTAGCTTCATTCAAGCGTGATGCTACTAAATCATTTCGAATGCCACTATTACTAATAATGCTAATAAGCTTAAGTTACTCTCTTATCATCTTTAGCTTTGGGATGAGTGAACATGGCAACATGTGGGGCTTGGGAGTGTTGATAGGTGGAGCTGCCTTTTTTATTTTTATTGCTTTCTCTGTATATACTTTTCGTCTTTTGGGGATAAAGGTAAGTGTTTTCCCTAAGGGAAAAAAAAGGATAATAAATGAGTTAGTATTAGCTGTTATTTTTGGGGTAATTCTTATCGCAGGTAGAGAATTTCGAGTATTAGGATTTGAATTTTCTCCTCATATAGCTGCCTTGATTGCAGGCGGTCTTTTAGCCTATTTGCTCTACAAATATCCCACTGGTGAATACATGACAATGGAGAAAAAAAATGACTAAGACGCCATTTAACACCATGATCCATGCACCTAATCGCTTACAAATATGTGCATTATTGGAAAGTACAAAAGAGTTAGAGTTTCATATTATTAAAGAACAACTCGATGTAAGTGATTCAGTACTATCCAAACATTTAAAGATATTGGAAGATGCAGATTATATTCGAATAATTAAAAAGACAGAATTTACTCGTCAACGTACTTGGCTATCATTGACATCTTTAGGAAGAAAAGCTTTCAAAAGTCATTTAGAAGAACTCAAAAGAATTGTTGGAAAAATATAAAAAAGGACTACTGAAGTAGTCCTCTCTATTTTCTTTCTTTTTAAAGATTAATTAGTATTTATTTTAAAAGGCTATTCAGGTATA
>ERZ1046148.478-NODE-478-length-24563-cov-21.289538_pt1 | contig 24563 bp, 17 predicted proteins | sample MGYA00383090_ERZ1046148 | MGnify/ENA primary metagenome ERZ1046148 (study PRJEB29581, sample SAMEA5548360) | metagenome | biome: marine; feature: coastal; material: water | depth 25 m | study: Short-term variability in the microbial, nano- and picoplankton... | reverse complement strand
AATTTTCAACTCCTACCCAATGTGCTGGGTCGTAAACCCATGGCCAATCACCAGCGGCCCAAGAAAAAACAAAGTGCGCAGGAACTGCCCCTAAGTCAGGTGCCGCTCCTAAGAAAGCGCCAATCAATCTCCCTCGCTTTCGTTGTGGTAACGATTTCTCCCACAATGCAAGTTCAGCGATTATAGCGCCGATTATTGCATGGGTGAATACATCCATGATTAGTTCTCATTAGGTGTAACTGAAAAAGTATTGTATAAAGTGAAACTCAAAGAAGAACATAAAGTTGCTAAAATCATATACTGCGGGGTTGTTTGGCGTTATTGTTTTGGAAAGTAAATACTTTTACCAAAAGTGGATTATTGGCGTATGGGGCAGCGATTCGCGACATAGAGTCCACATTAACCGCGTGGGCAGCCTCATAAAGGGGAGTTTGGTCGGCGGGATGCTGAGAAGCGTAGGTGTTCAACATGTCACAAGGATTGTATCATCATATTCGTGAAACTTGGAAGCGTCCAAATGATGTTCTTCCACATATGTACCGCCAAACTCGTATGGCACAATGGCGTCGTGAGCCAGTGAATTGCCGTATCGAGCGTCCTACTCGTTTAGACGCTGCTCGCAGCCGTGGCTACAAAGCAAAGCAAGGCGTTGTAGTTATCAGAACCAGAGTCCGCCGTGGTGGTCTTCGCAAGAGCAAGATTAACATGAAGCGTAAGCCTTCCAAGATGGGTATGAAGAAAATTACCATGGGTAAGAACATTCAGCGCATGGCAGAAGAGCGTGTTGCTCGTCACTTCCCTAATCTAGAAGTTCTAAACTCCTATTGGGTTGGACAAGATGGAAAGCACAAGTTCTACGAGGTCATCATGATCGATACCGACCACCCAGCAATCATCGCTGACAAGCAACTCGGTGTATTCTCCCGTGCAAATGGAAACAAGTCCCACCGTGGACGTGTTTACCGTGGTATGACCTCTGCTGGAAAGCGCGGTCGTGGATTGCACAACAAGGGTAAGGGTGCAGAAAAGCTACGTCCTTCCCTAAAGGCAAACCTAAACCGTGGAAAGTGAGTAATCACAATTCATTTGTGCCTTTGATTGGTAAAGGCTTCATTAATTGTGGTTTGATATTTCATTTTACAATAGGCGGATTTATTGACGGGCTATACTACAGGTGGTGACATGGTGCAGGGCGAGGATGTGATTACGAGACTTTCCGGTCTTGAAGTCTATCTCCCAGATGGCCGTTTACTCGGCCTTGTTCACGATGCAGTAATCGATGAAAATACGATGAAATGCACTCACCTTTTTGTTAGAGATACCGACCCACTATTAGTCGAGGGAAGTATACACTTAGCAGTTCCATGGCGCTGGGTTAGAGGAATAGATCGTATCGTGGTATTACGTTGGTTCCCTCCAACACCAATACCTCTCAATTTAGGTGAATAAGTTGGTATTTGATGTTCATGTTCTCGGCACTGCTTCGGCGCGCCCTTCATCAAAAAGGCAAGTCAGTGGAAGCATTATCAAATGTGATGATGGCAATGTTGTGATCGATGCAGGTGAAGGCTTTCAAACACGATTTGCAGCACAGCGGAAAAATCTGAAAACTTTTGAGAAAGGTACAACTTTGAAAACTGCAAAAATAGATGTTGTATGTTTAACGCATGGCCATTTAGACCACACATGGGGATTATTGCCATGGTTACAAAGTATGAGTTTAGACAATAGAGATAAGCCATTATTGATAATCGGACCTACCAGTAAGGAAGTATTTGATGCATTGATTGCACAGCAAGAGATACCACCTCAAACAGCACCAGCAGAATTAGCAAGACAGTTTAGATATTGGCAATCTTTAGGAGGAAGCCATGAAAATATGTCATATCCAATACAGTGGGTTTTGGGAGATATTGAAAATGACCGTTGGTTAGAATATGATGGGCAAAATAATACCGCCACTCAATTGCAAGGAATGCCTCAACCTCCACAATGGAAAAACAACAGAATCTATCCTTTGGCAACCAATCATTCTGTACCTTCTTGTGCATGGATGGTAGAATCAAAAACAAAATCTGGTGTTTTCAACCGAATGAAGGCTGCAGAACATAAACTCACAGTTGAACAAAAGGGTCAATTGGCTAGTGGGCAAGATGTTGAATTGAATGATGGCACCGTCTTGCTTGCCACCGATTTCAGAGGAAAGCCAAGAAATGTTTTGCGAGTAATAATTTCAGGAGATACTGCCGAGAACTCGCCAGGGATTTCAAACATCGATGGATGTGATCTATTAATCCATGAAGCAACTTTCGTTGAAGATGCAGCAAAATGGGCTGATGAATTCTTGCATAGCACTGCAACAGGTGCAGCAAGAACTGCCATTCAGTGCAACGCTAAACACCTTGCAATAACTCATTATTCTTCCAGAATAAAAGATTCGCAAGATTCATTGAAAGAGGCACAATCAGCACTGAAAGATAGTGATATTTCTTGTTCAGCATTATCCGATGGAGACAGAATAATTGTTGAAAATGATGGACGAATTATTCACTTATTTTGGAATGGTAATGGCTGGAGCCGTTGATTCAAGCAAGCAAACCCTTGAAGTGTGATAATGCGAGCGCCAAATCATGCAATCTCGCATCATCGCTCTAATACTCGTCGCCATGATGATTTGGCCTTCTGCGATTGCAGCAGAATCCGGAAGAGCAACTCCGAATTGTTTGCAGCAAGAAATCTCAAGCATTCCCGGTTCAATCTCAATTGACGGTGATGTGTGTGTTAAAGTTGATTTAGGTCAATTACAGCCAGGAGATGTCTATCAATTTGATACAACAATATTGCAACCTATAGACTTGCTAATTTTTGATGAGAATGGAGTTCAAGCATATGATTTGGGCCAATCATATCACAACGCCTTTGAACAGATTGCAAGTACAGAGAATGCTGAAGGACAGTATGACTTCCATTGGCAAGTCCCACCATCGATTTCAGCAAAAACGTGGTACGTTGTTCTAGATAATTTAGCTCATGATGGTGACCAAGGCATGGGTGACCAAGGTGGCAATCAATCACAGGTTTCACTTTCCGTAACAAAGATGGAACAGTCTTATTGGACACCATTCCACAATTTGATTGAAATGGAAAATCAAAGCAGTCAGATATTATTGTCTGGTGATGATTTGAAACTAGATGCAGGAACCTCCATCGTAATTTCTGCATGGGCATTGCAAGGACAAGCAGATGTATATTTGCAGACAAAAGAAATGCATGACCTCTATTCAAGTGGTGGAGTTGGTTCGTTATCTGTTAATGGTGGAGCTTTACAGAACATCGCAGACTCCGCATCTTTGACGTGGCTAGTGCCTAGTGAATTGGATGGTCAAGAATTAGTAATCATCGCAGATAATACCGACACCCCGGTCGGTGGTGGAGATGGAAATGAAGATGTCAGGATGACCGTTCGGGTTGAATTGGCGCCACCATTGAATCCAATCATTAACGATGACGACAATTCAACAGTTGCGATTGGCCAGTTCATCACTTTGGATGCATATTATTCTCCAAATAAATTACAACAAATTGACACCTTGAGTTGGGATTTTTATTCAGGTGACGGTTTGGCAAATAATGATGCTAGCGGATGGGAAGTAGAGGCACATTGGCAAATCCCAGGTGTGAAAACTGTTACATTAACAGTCACTTCAAAAACCGGAGAAATCGCCCAATCAAATCACACGATAACCGTAGTTGATATTGTAGATCCAGTTGCAAGAATCTCCGGTAATGGATTGCCGGTCAGCAATGGCTGGAGAGTTAATATCGGCGAAACAATTTCTTTCAATTGTGATTCAAGTAGTGATGATTACACAGAGATATCTTGCGCATGGACATACGATGGTACTCCATATGGCCAAAATAATTCTATTCTTCTAAGTTGGAATGATATCGGAACTCACGATATTGGATTAATTGTTTCAGATAGTGCAGGAAATACCAATTCAGCCAGCACAAGTGTAATTGTCTTAGATACAACAATTCCTGTGCTTGAACAATCTAGCCTTGATGGATTCGTATCTTCAGGAATTGTTGGAGATGAAATAACATTTTCAGTTTCAGCCACAGATTCATATGATGACATCACCAATTTACGATATCATTGGGATTTACAACCAAATAGAGATACCGACAACAACGGCAATCCAAGAGATGATGCAGACTTGGTTGGATATCAAACCAGTATTAGTTTCAACAAAGTTGGTCGTAATGAAGTGGTCTTAACCGTATTTGACCAATCAAATAATTCAGATTCACATGCATTCGCAGTTGACATTGTTGCAGCACCAATACAAGATGGAATAGTTCCGATTCTATTTTTGATTCTATTTGTTATCGCAATAACATCTGCAGTTGCAATATTGGGTCACAGAAGATGGCAAACTAATATTGCAACAGATCTATTGTTAGGTCGAGGATTATCCGAGGCAGAAATTATTGTTCATTTGGCTACCGTCAGACAAAATCGCTCCTTACCATTATTTGCTAGTGCAGTTCAGTTAGCAGGTCTTGATGCAGGAGAGGTACAATCTCAAAGCGATAGTGAATCAGAACAAAGGGAAGCCGAATTAAAACAGATATATGGTGATGAGAATTCTGCAAATATCGGCTTTGCAGCAAACTCCGGTTTCGCCCAAGCCCCTCAAATGAGTGCAGCCAGCCTTTCATCGGCTTCAGAAGCCGCAGCCCTACTTCAAGCGGATGAGTCATTGCAACCAGTTGCAGAGCCAGCGGTTAACCAAACACCAATTGCTGCGGTTGAGAGTGGTGGTATTGCTCTCCCACAGGGAGTGTCAGTCGCTCCAACGGCAGTTGTTGAAGAACAAGTCATTGAAGAGCAAGCCATTGCAGCAGACCAGATAATGCAATGCGTTTGTGAATCCTGTGGTACGGGGTTCGAAATTACACTTCCAGCCGGAATACCTCAAGCGGTTGTAGCGTGTCCATCCTGTCAAGTCGATAACATGATTAGAGCATAATTTGCTTCTGTTATAGTCTAATATCGAGCGTTTGATTATTTTGTAATACTTCCAAATTAGCCCCATTAATTATGCAAAGAGGCGAATGCTTCTCATAGGTGTTAATTTTCCTTTAGTACATGGATGAGCGAAAGCCACGCTTGATACGACAAGGTTTGCCACAAAAGGCAGACCCTCGCAGAATGGCTATTTTCCTTGTCTTAGTGATGATGTCCTCAATTGCAGTTCCAGTCAACGCTGATGTGAGTATTGCAAGAGATGATTTTGGAGTTCTAGATGCTCTTGTTCAAACATTGGCCGATAGAGAGCAAAGTGGAGAATCGGTAATCGCCATACAAGGAGCGGATAATTCATTGGCATATGTTGACGCAGCTGCAAGGCCAACAACCTCAAGCGATGCGCTAAGTGAAGCAGATGGTTACCTTGATGATGTTGAGATGCGTGACGCTAGTCCCTTTGAAACGGACCACCCAAAGCCGTATCAATTCCTTATTGGAGAAGCAACTCATCCGGATGGATGGCCCTACAATCTCTATGATACATTATTTTCAACAGAACAATTTAGTTCAGAGAACTTATTGGGTATTGGAATAAATACCTATGCAATTTATGTCAATTTTTCATCAAAAAATAATGGCCCCTCATATGAAGCATGGGATTCTGGTACTTTCACAGGAGAGATATTCACAGCATCAGGCGGTTTGACATTATTTGAGAATTATATCGATGTAGATGGAGATGGTACTGATGACCTATCTGTTGGATTAACAGTCGAAGGTATTACCACATTAGGTGAAGGAATTGGTGTTGAATTCAGTGACGATATTATTCCAATAATAGAGGAACTTTGGATACGCCCTACTTTCAAATGGAAGGTGACCACACTAAATCAGAACGATCCATTATGGAATGAACTTGCACATTTAGAAGTCAGCCTAATGAAAGGATTAGCATTCGATATTACTTTTGATGATTCGGAATCTTATGCGATTGTAATCGATACACGTTTTACTCAACCTCCGAGTGAATTCTCATTAGGTGTAGGGATTCAAAAGATGACATTCGACCTCACCTCAGCATACACCAGTGCGTTTCAATTGATAGCAGCGCTAATAGGTGGCCAAGTAAATTCATCAGAATTAGCATTGACATCGGTATCTGCCCCATATGCTTTGAGAATTGTTAATCCCAACCACGACTCATCAAACCTTCAAACAGATTGCCAAGATGACGACGATTATTATGATCCAATAAATGACCACCTTGCAGAATCTAGAATGCATAAATGTGGATTTGGTGTTGGTATTGGTTATGTTCATTTTGGGCAACAAACGACCGGTCAAGCAGTCCCAGTATTGGAATTGGCATACATTGATGCTGGGTTCCACCCAGAAAGCGGTTCAACATTGATTCCAGGCGAAGTTGATTTGACTTTAAGAAATGATAATTTTGGTAAGAATTCATTTGACACAGTTGAGATTTATTCAGATACCGGTGCGGATATTTTTGTCCATTACTTTGAAGATAGGTCTGAAGTTCCAGAGGGGGATTTACCATTTGGCAATATCACTGATTCAAGGGCATGGATTAGAGGATTACCATCAGGAACATTGCATAACGACGAAATAGATGCAATTTTCACAATGATTGGAGAAGCACCAGGTTCTGCAAATCTTCCAGGCGATATGCCGACAAGATTGTCATTGATTATTGCAATTAAAAATTTCACAGATGACAAAGAGGATAATGTAAATGACCCAACCCTACCAGTAAACCCGAGTTCTCCACCAAATACATTGATTGCCATTGTCGGAACTGAATCAATAGACCGATTGGAATACAAATCAACTTTCATGAGAGGCGGTTATGCAAACGACTCATCATCACTACAATTAGCAGTTGATAATTTACCTAAAGCAATAGTAGTGCAAGGAAGTTTCTTAGTTCCAAGCAGTGGTTTAGGAAGAATCAATTTTGATAATCCAAATCTAAATACAGTTGCACAGGTATTTGACAATGCCTTACTTTCAATAGTTGAAATCATTTTGGATATCGGCGATGTAGTAAATGGCCTTCCTTCTTCAATAGTAGGAACTGCAGGTTCAAGTGGCGGAGAAGTTAATGTCAATTGTTACAATCAGATAAAACAGAGTCTGCCAACATCGATTAGAGAATCTATGGAGATAGGTAATATTGAATTAGCAATCTCATCTTCAGACCAACCTTGGTTGCCAGAGATGGACCACATCCTCCTTTCTCAAAATATGGACATGGAGGTTGTAGCCGGTAGGCTAGGTAGTCAGCCGCCACTTGTGCCGGTGGCGATCAGCATAAAAATTGGTGGAATTAGCCATATTAGACATGCCTTTGACCCTGTAAATGAAATTAGAAATATGCAACTAAATGGTGTTGAAGGAGGCCCATTGTTAATTGGTCACATCAAACACCATAGCGGTGATTTGGAAAATGCAGTACAACAATCAGCAACGGTTTCAAATCGACCTAGCAGTTTTTCAGTAATCCAAACTGCGGATGAATTATCATATTCAGCAAGTACACCTATTGGAACAATTACCTATGGAGGAACATCCGGTGACCAAAGAAATGCAATTCGGCTTGCCGGTCTTCCTGCTACTTTTTCCATATTGTTAGGTGACACGATAGGATATTATGCAACCGAACCAATGGATTCAATCCAGATTCAAATGACAAATGCATCACAACCGCTGACAATGGATGGGGACCACTTTAGATATTGGGTTGATGACAATAATGGGGAAGCCAGTCTAAGCGCCCAAATATCTAATGTCACAAGCCTGCAAAGGTTATCACCTCTAGTGCCATCTTCCAGCGGACCTGAAGGTAATTCAAGAATTCAATTATTGCGTTCAAGTTCATCTCCTTTCAATATCATGATGGAGGATGTTTCTGTATATGATGATCCGTTTTTGGGGATGAATGGTAAAGCAAGACTTGACCCACTTCCAGCTAACATCACAATGGCATATCCAAGTTCAGTGGATTCAACCAGTTTGCAATTACCAGACTTTGGAGATGGTGAGGGCATTGAAGCGCTTTCATTCTTTTTGGGTGACCTTGTTGATTTTGGTTCGGTAGTCAATGGCTTCATTCACTCAATGTCAATGGATTTTGCAGGCACCTCTGGAAATAACGAAGATATGGCGATAGGCATCAATCTAGAAACAGGTGAAGAATTTGATATTACTGCTGATTTCGTAAAGGGTACAAATCTCGAAAAAACACCTAGTTGGCAACACGGGCTATCTATGGAAATCGCGGAACAAACACGCGTTGTATTCAATCTCTCAAGAATGCCTACATTCACTCTTTCCAGCCGTCAGGTTGTCTTTTCAGCACTAGAAGATGGCATGATTAGCGGGAATGAGTTAGATGCTGTGGTCGCAGCACTGGAGGCGGCAAATATTACCGATTCTATGACATTGGCAAATGCATTATCAGATTCCATCATTACAGAAGAAGAAATAGCCCATGTTAATCTGACAAAATGGGCACTACAAGGTATTACTCTTGAAGATAGACGCTCTTGGCATCTGCGTTCATGGTTACCTAATTTGCCACCTGGAGTGATAATTTTAGAATACGATTACAGAACACTTGATGGGATTCCAACTTATGAAATAGATGTCGAATTAAATCAATGGCGACCTGAACGTCAGCAATTGACCTTTGAGGTAAATGGATTTGACGGGAAAGAAATAAAATTGGTATTGGACGGACTTGATGACCAAAACCCCAACATTATCACTGCAAATGCAGTATTTTCCACCCAAGATAATTTGACAGTACCTCGCGTTACCGTTGATATGCATTACGATATCGGAGCAAGATTAAACTCTGCACATGCAATATTTGTTGACAAATTTGAGATGAATAGGATTGAAGCGCTCATCGTTGGAGTTCCTCAATCAATAACGAATTTCTCTGCAACTATCGGCGATGTATTATTTGTTGATATTGATGTGCCAAAAGAACATCGTATCGGTGACCATTCAGCAGATGCTTTGATGTTACAGTCTATGAGATATGTAGATGGGTTTTGGTGGCCAGCCACTGTATTCATGAGAGATTTACCAGCATTTATGCAGTTGAAAGCGCAACCACATCTTGTTTTTGATATACGTGAAATGAGTTCATTCCAAGGAATGATGAGTTTGGATTATACATCGAATACAGATGATATGGATTTGTATGTTGAAGCTAATGGAAGGGCGATAGATTCCAAAGGAAATATTCTGATGTTGGCTGAAAACCTACCTAGCCGATTCGTTCTTGAGCCGACCGAAGATTGGGGAATGCGAGTTGATTCAAGTGGCGTTGGTGTAAAGCGAGTATACATTCGTCAAACAGATGTCCCAAGCGCTCCGGGAGTGACAATTGATAGAATTGAAATTGTCGGACAAGATTTGAAATCTGCAACAATTCATATTTATGAAGGACCCCTAAAGTACCCAATCATTGTATTAGATGATATTACGAATGGCCGAATTGTGGTAAGTGCTCAAGCCACAATAGAGCCCGGTTATTACAATCCTTCAATGGATGGCATCGAATTAGATGGCCGAGCAGTTCTTCTTGATGCGCAATTCATTGGAGTAATACCTACTGCATCATCTATGGGCATTAATGGAATCGTGACCGATCTTTCATTGATTGGAACATTGACCGGTGGTGCTGTTGAAACTAGACACGTGATGGTCGTTGAACCGTTGACTACAATTCTTGCATCAGGTCTTGCGATATTGGGGTGATAATATGACAAACGATTCACAATCAAAACATCTCGCAAAAGGTCAAGATGGAGAACTATTGGTCCACGAAGACGACATCATAGATTCAAGTGGATTGTTAGCCTTAGGTTTGGACAAACAAGCGGAATTAGGCGAATTTGATGGAGATAACGAAGAGGAAAGAGAGGACTGGGAACGGGCCCAAGAGGCAGCAAAATTGTTCAAAGAAAAAGTGTCTGATGTAGACCCTTACCAAGTGGTATTAGCAGGTGTAGTAATTCTCTTGATGATAGGAGTAATTCTTAGTGGCTGGTATTGGGTTCTTCCTAGAGATTCTGTCGTGTTGGAAACTCATTACAAACAAAGTGGTGGACATTTGCTAATGGCTGAGTTGTCCAATGATGGTAGCAGAGCAATAACCGATGTTGTGATTCAAATTGAATTCCAAGATGTTGATGGATTAGTTCTCGACAAAGTGAGGGTTGAATTGGATAAAGTGTCATCACATTCTTCAATTGCTGGTGATGATTTAGAGATGTTAGTATCAGGGTATACAGTTTGGAACGATTATGTCGTTCATACACATTTAGAGTGGACCGATTTCAATGGTGATGAAAACCGACAAGATTGGTATCATTCTGTGGGGCATTGGTCAAGTGAGATATTTATTGATGAAGGTGAAAAAACCACTTGGCCTAATTCTTGAGCCACTATTAATGAGGCACAATACAATCAATGCACCCGAAGCGATAATACGGGGTAGGCCAGCCCTTAACTCGTGCATACTAGCAGTTCACTGAGAATGGCGTTATGCTTGGTTGCGGTATTCGTATTGCAAATACTAAGCCCAATGCTTCACCCTACGGGTGAAAACTCAGTATCAACACAATTGGAGGAAACTCAAACAGAGTGGGTTAGATTTGACTTAGTAGACGGAGTTTACTCCGATGCAGTTGGGGAATATGATAACACATATTCTCTAGAGGTTAGGCCGAGTATTGCATCGTCACGGATTGGTGATTTTGACCAATTTGGATTCACGGCATCAAGGCCAATACCAATGGAATTAATGCAAGTACGTCCAGACCTTGCATTATTGATTGTAGATGATTCGATAAGGATGGAACAAGCAAGACAACAATTGAATGATATTCAAGGATTAATGATTAGAGAATTAATTGCGCCTTCCGGTTTAATCATTCAAGCAACATCCAACTCAATTGAGCAAGCGAGTAGCATACAAGGCGTTGTAGCAACTCATCAAGTTCCATTAGCGCTATTAATCGATGATGCCATATTGGATATCATGATGCTAACGGATGGAACCAGTGCCCTACAAGGACAAACAATGAGGCTTGAAGGCTGGAGAAATGAATTGGGCCCTGTTGATTCAGTAGAATTAATCGACGAGCAAGGATATTCAATTTCCCAATCACTTGATGACGTTTCCAAAGCAGGATTATCAGATATTATAAAATGGGATGAAGGGCGCTATCAAGGACAATTGAATAGTGAACAAATTGCAGAAATAATTATGCAACCTAGTGTTCGTTCATTCCGTTTTAATCCACAATTTTCTATTGACAATGATAACGCCCGAAGCCATATGAAAACAACAGTAATGAAATCATACTTTACAACAGATTTGGATGGCTCAGGTCAGATTGTTGCTGTTGCAGATTCAGGTTTGGATGATGATCATGGCGATTTCGGTACGAGATTGGTCAGCAGTAATGATGTGATAGGAGATGGTTCTACCGCGGACAAACATTCAGGTCATGGAACGCACGTTGCATGTACTGTGTTGGGAGATGGTAGCAAAGGAGGATATGCAGGAGTTGCACCTTCAGCAGAATTGTATTTCCAGGCAATGGAGAATGATAATACCGGTAATTTTCAATCACCTTCTCTAAATTATTTGATGAATTCAGCATATAGTGCTGGAGCGCGAACTCACACCAATTCATGGGGTTCAAAAGCAGCAAGTCAACAAGGAAAATATGATTCCGAAGCAGAGGATGTTGACGATAGAACAAATTATTATGATAAATATTACAATGGTAGAGAAGGCTTGACGATTCTTTTTGCAGCAGGAAATGACGGACCAGGAACTGGAACAGTGTCACCTCCTGCTACTGCAAAAAATATTCTTTCAGTTGGAAATCATCAAAATCGCTATTCAGGTGCACCTGACACTTTGATGAGTGGTTCAAGTCGTGGACCTACCGATGATGGCAGAATTAAACCGGATGTCATAGCGCCCGGAGGATATGTTCGCTCATGCCGTGCGCAAGAAGCGACCGATACTTCAGGTTCAACTTGGTCAAATAATTGGTATCTTGAGTATACTGGGACTTCTATGGCCACTCCAAATGCAGCAGGAGCAGCAGCGATGGTTAGAGAGTACCTTGAGGAAATAGCCCAGCGACCAGCTCCACAAGGTGCTTTGGTCAAGGCTTTACTAGTTCTAGGAGCCCAAGATATCGGAACTAGAGATATTCCAAATGATGATGAAGGGTGGGGGCGAATCAATCTAAGAGAAACACTTGCACCACAAAGCGGTCAAGGTATTTGGGTTGATGATAGGTCAGTACTCTCAGGTTCTGGAAATTCTAAATCTTATACATTCAATCTAACCCAAAACAATGGGAAGTTCAAGGTTGTATTAGCATGGTCAGATGAAAGAGGTTCTTCCTTTTCCAACAAAAAATTAGTCAATAATTTGGATTTGATTATCACTTCACCAGATGGAACAATCTACAAAGGTAATGATTTTGCAAATGGGCGCTCAACAACAGGAGGAAGTGCTGATGATACCAATAACATGGAAGTTGTATTATTGGATTATGCGATGAGTGGTGTTTGGACCGTTAAGGCGAAAAATACCTACCAAGGAGGTAGTTCAGCTCAAGCATATTCAATTGCAGTAATGGGGCATGGAGTCAATGATTTACGTCCGGACCCGATGGTAATGGTCGATGATTTTTCAATGGATGTGAGCATTCCACAAGTAGGCGACCCAGTTCATATTGAGACAAAAGTATTCAATGCAGGAAATGTCAAAGCCGAAACCTTTGATGTAGTCTTTTCAGTGGATTCAAACGAAATAACACGCAAGTCAATTGAGTTGGGAGCAGGTTCTACCAAGTCCATGTTTTGGACATGGACGCCTGTAATCTCGGGCCAATCAACCTTATCATTTACAATAGACCCTGATGATGAGATTGAAGAAATTCTTGAAAATAACAATCAACATAATATTATTGTTAATGTCACAGCACCAGGTGTGAAATTGTCAAGTGAAACGCAAATAATCACTCTTGACAATACCCAATCATCTGCTACATCATGGAATGTTTCTCTAACCAACACAGCATTGATTGCGACCAATGCTTCAATGTTGGTTGATAGTTTGATTCATGTAGAAAATAATGTAGCGATTTCATGGTACGTAGGCACAACTCAATCAAATCATTCACTTGAAGGCCAAGAATCTACAGAGATTACGGTGACACTAGTTCACCCAACGCCTCCAGATCCAGGAACATATCGAATTAACTTAATTGGAATTGATGTAGATAATGGAGTAAATTACCCATATGCAGTAGATTTAGTTGTTCCAAGGCTTTCAAAAACCAATCTTGAATACGACTACCAAATCGTTCCAGTGCATCCAGTTGATGCAACAAGCATTGACATTAGATTCTTCAACATCGGTAATGATGATATTGGCTACGACCTATTCTTAGAAGCACCAGCTGGTTGGCAAGCAGGATTTGATGATTTAGGAAGCGAATCCGGTGCGATTTCAGGTTCAACAGGATTGATTGCACAAGATGGCCAGAAAAATATTGGAATCACCTTTATTCCTCCACAAGTAATGACAGGTGCAGGGGCTGAAAGAATGGTTAAACTAACTGCAGTTTCACAAACTGAAAACCCAGTATCTTATGTATATGACATTCCAATTAAAGTAATGGAAATAAGAGAAATTGACATTGACCTTCAGAATAATTACGGGCAACTGCGGCCTGATTCAAGTCTTAACCTAATGTTTAGTATTCAGCATACCGGAAATATAGATTTAGAATTAACGCCTTCTATTGAATTACCAAGTGGTTGGAATTGGGTTTCTTCAACAGAAAATATTCAGTTACCATGGTCATCAACCGTCAACATCATTGTTGCAGTTGAATCACAAGGTTTAGGCAAATCGGGAGAAATAAAGTTCAACTTGGATAATGGTTCAGATAGGCATTCATGGGTTGGATATTTCGATGTTGAAATATTGGCCCAACCAACATTGGATTTCACATCCCTTAAGTTTGCAAATGGAGCAACTTACGAACACATCCTAGGGCCAGGGGCGCACCCGAGCGGGGAAAGTCTCAATTTTTCATGGCTTGTGGGCAATGATGCAGAAGTGGATTGGGAACCCTCAGTCTCATTATTGTTAGATCCAGGATTGTTTGGAGATTGTCAAGACATTGGTATTGTGGGATATTTAGAATACAAATTATTACAATGTTCAATTCTAATATCAGGTAATATGGCTCCACTAAGTGAACCTACATTTACTCTAATATTGAATGGAAATGGAGTAGAATATCGCGAACAATTTAGTTTGTACGTCGCTTCGGTTGAATCAGCCATTTGGAGTGCGGAAAGAAATGAGAAGTTTGAAACCGGAATCACAGAAACTCTTTCCATCGATGTGACAAATTCTGGAAATGTAGCATGGTCATACAAAATAAACACCGAAGCATCAGCCGATTGGTTTTCCGAAATAATCGGAAATGATGTAATCACTCTAGAAGCTGGGCAATCCAAAGTTGTTAGAGTTAATGTAAGGGCAGATAGACCTGGTGATGGAACTATAACTTTACAATTTGAAGAATCTCACCTGCTTGTTAATCCAAGTGTTTCATTCGATGTTTCAGCCGAAGGAGAGCCTACTGGTACAGGGAGCGAATCATTCATCAACAACGGAATTGCAATGATCGCAGTTCTTGTGTTATTGTCAATAATTGGAGTGGTTTTGTATAGAAATAATATTACCATAAACAAAAAAGAGTTGCAACCAATAAATAATCTGAGTTCACCTTCGCCAACCCAAAAAGCATTGCCAACAATTGCTCCGCTTCCTGGTACCTTCGCACCAGTAGCAGCAATATCAGCCGAAGTTGAACAACAAGATAATACCCAATCAACGGTAATGTGTTGGATTTGTAAATTACCAGCTTCAGAGGATATTTTGGGTTGTCCTTCATGTGGTGCGAGATATCATGGTACTGCTAAAGATGGCTGTGATATTTCGCAAATAGAGCATTGTACAAATTGCCAAGCCCCTGTAATTGATTTCATTAATGCATAGTGCTCCGGAAATGAATTATTGTTCTCAAATCTCAATTTTATACACAACTGAGCATAGCCTTATGATAGTGATGGCTTGTCCGGGAGTCATGGACTCCCGTAATAATCAGACAAGGAAGCAGTCAAAGGCTGCAATTTTCCTTATGGCTTTGCTAGTATTTTCCATGCTACCTATCATCGCTCCAGCGGTTTCTGCTGATGGTGCACGTGACGCTCAAATTACTGTCACAATGATACCAAGTAGTCTAGAAATAAATCCGGGCGAATCCGGAGAATACACCATTCGTGTTCGCAACGCAGGGTCAGATCCTGTGACTGTCCAAATATCTTCAAGTGAAGAAGGAACTGCTGAATGTGGTCAATATTCTTCTCAAGCAAGCCAAATATCAGGGCCGATAGATGCTGGTACATATGAAGAGACCACTATGAATGTAACTTTGACTCAAACCGCAGAGGGAAGTTGTGATACAACTGTCACCGTTTCCGCCGCAGACGGAGCAACACCCCCAGGTGCTCCAGCCCAAGAAACTTCAACTGTAACAACAACAGCAGGAGATGGCTCTGGCAGTGCGGTATTCGGTGTGGATTTGAAAATGGCAACACCTTCGCAAACATGGGCAGGAGAAAGCGTTGTAGAATACAGTCTTGAAGTAGAAAACACGGGTCAAACAAATGAAACAATCACTCTAACGACTTCCGAAGCATCAGGGCCAGGTTGTTCAAATGCAGCAGCAATCAGTGTTTCTCTTAGTGATACTTCAGTAAGTATTGATGCTAACGAAAGTGAGTTTGTGACCATTTCAGTTGAAGTGCCTGAAGGACAAGCAGCAGACAAATATTGTTGGGAAGTTGAAGGAGTGGTGAGCAATGATCCATCTCAAGGTTCAACCGACACCCAAGAATTTGATTTAACAGTCCCAGAATTGCATGATTGTTCATTGTCTTTAAGCAAGACTTCGATTACAGTTGCACCGGGTGCCGAGGGAATTTTTTCTGCAATATTTTCAAATGAAGGAAATGTTGATTGGACCATTGCAGTTGGCAAATCAGGTCCAAAGGCTGGTTGGATAAGTGTTGTTGGAGCAGCTTCAGGATTGCTTGAATATGATGATGGTGACGGAACAAAAACATTCAACCTAAAAGTTAGCCCAGATGATTCTACAGAAGCAGGTTCCGAATCAATAATTGAGATACAAGGCAAAGAAGGTAGTTCAGTTAAGTGTACTAAGAATATTAGAGTAGTATTAGGGCAATCTCACGATGCATCCCTTTCCTTAGTAAATTCATTATTACCGAACATTCAACCAGGTGATAGTGGCATTACTACTTTGACAGTCACAAATCAAGGCAATGGTGTTGACAATTTCAAACTATCATCATCCGCACCACCACAAGGGTGGAGCGTTGAATTATCCATGTCATCAATATCACTTGGTTCTAAGCATGGAAATGAGAGAAGTGGAGATGTCGAGGTTACAGTAAATGTGCCGCAAAACGCTCTTGCAGATGACCAAGTGGATATTGTGTTATCTGTGCTTTCCAATAATGGAGGCATTACATTTGCTGAGATAACACTCTCGGTAACAGTTGCAGCATATCATGATATGGAAATAGATTCCACCGCATTAGACCAAACAGGGCGTTCTGATACGGAAGTACGATTCCCAATTTCAATAGAAAACCAAGGGAATGTTGAGGATACATTCCGTTGCGCAGTATTGTCACAAACAGCAACTCCAAATTGGGGTACTTCATTCGAAGATGTTGACGGAAACAAGTTCACTGAAATTGATATCGCACCCCGCTCAACCTTGGTCGTGTATCTTGTTGTGAGCATTGATGGTGAAGAAGAATTAGACAGTACCAGATTGACCATTCGAGTCACCAATAAAGATGATACTAATTCACAAGATTTGGATGAAGATGGAATACCAGATAATCAAAGAGAAATAATAATGCTTGCAATTCAATCAGATCGGAATTATCAGATGGATGTCCGATTAGAAGATGGTGGATTGGATGGTCGTTCCGGCATTGTCACGCTAGCTCCAAGTGGAACTAAAGAATACGGACTTTGGGTTAAAAACACAGGCGATGGTAGAGATTACGCTGTCTTTGAAATTAATGGATTAGAAGGTATTGCTACTAGAGATATTAAGTTGAGAGGAATGAAGGTTGAAGACCCGGTGAAAATCCCAGTCGGATTTGGAATTTGGAATTTATCTAGAGGGGAATTTTCCATAGATGAGTCCGGTGAGGCAATTACTGAAACAAGCAAAAATGGTGTTGAGTCCAGAATGTTGGAATTAGATCTGATGGTGGGTCATGAAGCGAGACCATTTGAGCAGTACTTTTCGCTCACAATCACTGTCAATCCAGGTGCTGAAACAGGCACTGGAGGCGTGTTAGAAATTGTAGTAACAAGTGAATCTAATTCAGCGAATCGTTCCGGAAGAGCAGCGATTACATTAGACGTACAGATTATTTATGACGTCAAAATTATTGATGAAAACATTGTCACAGATTACAAAGTCTCTTTCACCGAACGTGCAGAATTTGAAGTTGAATTGTATAATACTGGAAATATCCGTTCCCAAGTTAGGGTTTTTACATCCGACAATTTACGCGATTGGAGTGTTTCCATTTCTAATGGTAATGAATGCACAAGAGATGGTGTGGAGTTGTTATGCTGGATAGAAGTTGACTCTTCAATACTGATTGAAGTTATTGTACGCCCTCCAAGCGGTGGTGAAATGGGAGATACATTCAAATTTACCCTTTCTTCAGAACCAGTTGAAACCGGTGTAGTAGATCGCGAAAACATCGAGTTTACTGTTCAAAGCCAAGAAGAAGTCGGAGCCTTTGGCGGGATATTTGATAACGAGGTTACAATGTGGGTTTTGGGCGGATTATTCATTTCTATTATCGTAGCATTTTTGATGCGCAAAGAAGCATGATTGACGGCTCAATCTATTACGAATGCAAAAATATTGAAACTCCTGTCTAAAAGGGGTACTGAGGCACTCAAAGTGGCGGGCTTAGTTGGTAACGCTTATGGGCAGTCTTCTAGTCGGGCAAATTACACAGCGTATGCTTTGTGGAGTGGTGATTAAATGTCCGGAATAGAATCGGTTCCAAGTGCCTATCTGTCAATTGGCTTTTTAGCCATACTTGGCATTATCATGCCATTGACCAATTTCCTCATAACTTGGGTTGTTAGGCCAAAGGTTGATCCTGCCCGCCCACACATTACAAAATCATATCTTTTGGAAGGATATGAAGTTGACCACAGCCTCTACCCACGTCGTTTAACCACATTCGAATGCGGTAGTGAGCCAGTCGGGGATGCGATGATACAATTCCATTTCCAATATTACTGGTATGCGATTATTTTCTTAGTTTTTGATGTTGCATTCATGTTTTTGGTACTCGGAGGAATGGTTGTCGGAAACGCGACTTCGTCAGAACTCGCAGAGAGTAGCCGTGCAACAGCAGTAGAAGATGCCAAAATGGCAATGCTGATTCTAGCAACATTTTTCATTACAATGTCTGCTGGAGTTTGGTATGTTTTCCGCAAGAGAGGGCGCATCTACATTTGAGGTGAAATATTATGTCTAACGATGGAGAAAATTTTGCAGCTTTCAATAGCAGGGCCCTTGTAGAAATGGTTGGCGATGTCACCGATGAAGCATTAAAGGCAACAAAGATCAAACAATTCCTCAGCGTATTAGCGGGAAGATATTTCAATTGGGCAGGGCGTAAATCATTATTCACTTTGCATTTGGGAATAAAGTGCTGCGCCATTGAGATGGCTGCAGCAGCAACACCTCGGTTTGATGGAGATAGATTTGGGGTATTATTCCGTTCATCTCCACGTCAATCAGATGTGCTGTTAGTCAACGGTCCAGTTTCAAAGAAATTTGCAGACAAAATAGTTCGTTTGTGGGAGCAAATGCCTGAACCAAAATACTGTATTGCAATGGGTGAATGCGCAATTTCAGGCGGGCCATATTTCCAATCTTACAATATCCTAGAAGGAGTTGACACCGTAATACCAGTCGATGTTTACATCCCAGGTTGCCCGCCTCGTCCAGAAGCATTAATCGATGGATTTGGCTTACTTCGTGAAAAGATAATTCGCATTGGTGGTGCTCCAAGCACCGGCCGTGATGGTGAGAAGCCAATTATTGTAGGGGAGGACTGAACATGGGAATGAAAGTAACCTTGGAACAAAGTGATAATGCGGCTGGTTCTTGTGTTGAAGCTTTGAATGATCGTTTCTCAGGCAGTGGCGTAGAGTCTACTGTTGAACATCACTCCAATGCCTTCAAGATGGCCTTCGTTAGAATTAACGCAACACCTCAACACTGGTTAGCAGTTGCGAAGTTCCTAAAATTTGACTTATCAGTAAATTATTGCTCAATGGTAACTGGGACACATTTCCCAGATGGGCCTGCTGAGAGAGGCTGGGAGGTTGCATACCACATGATGCGGATGCCGGTTTCAAATGTAGAGCCGCACACAAATACAACGCATGTTGCCGAGAACTTGAGTGGCAATGACATACCTCTAGAGTTTGAAGTGCGAATTTCTATTGAGCAAGGAGATTCTCCTACAGTGCCTTCTATCCAAAGCCTTTGGGTTGGTGCAGATTGGAACGAAAAAGAAACATGGGACTTGGTTGGTATCAACTTTGAAGGCCATGAAAACATGCATCGTGTTCTCAATCCACACGATAGCCCAGATGAATTCCATCCGTTACAAAAGCAGCACAAACTGCGTTATCACGGACATAACGAAATGTACGACGATGCTCAAGGCTTTGGTCGTAAACCTGCGGACGAGGGCCGCAATAAGTGAGGTGAATATCATGGCACAAATGTGGATTACAATGGGACCTCAACACCCGATGACGCATGGACTTTGGACACTTCGAGTCAAAGTAGATGGTGAAACAATCGTGGATACCGATGCTGAACTTGGATACATCCATCGCGGTGTTGAAAAGATTTGTGAATCACGTGATTTCACTCAAATCACACCTTACTGTGACCGTCTTTGCTATGTTTCTGCAATGACATGGGCAAATTCATACATCTATGCTGCTGAAGACTTATTGGAAGCAGAAGTTCCTGAAAGAGCAGAGTTCATTCGTTTGATTTCTGCGGAATTACAAAGACTTGCATCTCACTTGATGTGGCTAGGTGCATTTGGTCCAGATATTGGTTCTCTAACCTTGATGACTTGGTGTATGCGCGATAGAGAGATGTTCTTGGATTTGCTACAAGAACTCGGTGGTTCAAGAATGCACTACAATTATCCTCGTATCGGTGGAGTCAAGAGGGATATTCCAGTTGGATTCGCCGATCGTCTAATCGCTAAAATCAAATTATTCGAGAGAAGAATCGATGAATATGAAATGCTACTTGATGAATCTACAATTTGGTTGGTACGTTTGCAAGGTGTCGGATATGCTAAGGCGGAAGACATGGTTGATGCAGGTGTTTCAGGGCCGAATGTTCGTGCCGCAGGAGTCAATTATGACGTTCGCTGGGCACACCCTTATTCTGTTTATGATCAAGTAGACTGGGAGCCGGCTGTTGAGAAGCCTACTTCTGTAAAAGGAGCAGATTGTTATGATAGATATAGAGTTAGAATGGAAGAAATGCGCCAATCTAGCAAAATGATTCTTGATGCAATAGAGAAGATACCTGGAGGCAAGAACACCAATTATTCTTCAGGAGATGAAATGATTCTAACAAAGGCGCCAACACGTGCTCCTGAAGGAGCAACAGGATTTTCCAACTACGAATGTACTCGTGGCGCATCACAATTTTACATCCAAGGAGGCGGTGAAGGGCGGGGTAAAAACCCATATCGTTTGTCAATTCGTTCTCCTATGTTCATTACAATTCCGTATGTGGCCGAGACAATGATTGGCTATAAGATCGCAGATATTCCTGCGATAATGGGTAGTTTTGACCCATGTATTGGGGAGACTGACCGTTGAGGTGATTTGTGATGGATGATATATACGACCTACGTTCTTTACTGTTCAACTTAGTTGACAAAGTGACTGCCAAGTTGTTGACAGGGACTCCACTCGAAAGCCAAATTGATACAATCTCATTTGGCATAGCAACTTTCGCAATAGTCAATGTTGTATTTTTGATGCTGTTCTTTTCCCAATTCGCAATTCTTTGGATTGAGAGGAAATGGTGTGCGCGTATGCAAGACCGCCGTGGCGCAACTACGGCTCTTCGTTCTCTTTGGGTTGGTGAAAATGGCCAAACCGCCGGAGAATGGTGGAATATGTTACCTTTCGGAGTTGGCAAGCCAGTCGGTGCAATCAATCGTTGGTTAAATGATAAGTTTGGTAATCGTGATGAAAAGTTTGCAATGGTTGACCGAGTTAACAATCGCTCATGGATGGGAGTGCCACTTCTGCCAGGATTTTTCCAAAATGTTGCAGATGGAATGAAATTCCTACTCAAAGAGCACATGGTGCCTCAACGTGCAGACAAATTAATTTTTGAAGTAGCTCCATTCCTAATCGTTTCTACCACATTGCTAATTCTAGGTCTTATCCCGCTATCCAGTGGAATATATGCTACAAATCCTGAATTGTCAATCTTGTACATTATTGCAATTTTCGGAATTGCGCCAATCGGTGTATTTTTCGCAGGTTGGTCAAGTAACAACAAGTACACTCTCATCGGAGGTATTCGTTCAGCAGCCCAACTTACTTCCTACGAGATACCGTTACTTCTTACACTATTGAGCGTAAGTATCCTTACAGGGACATTCAATATCATGGAAAGTATTCATTTCCAGCATTCAGCAGGTTCATGGAATATATTCCTCATGCCACTTGGTGGTGCATTATTCCTATTGACGATGATAGCAGAGGTTGAAAGAGTTCCTTTCGATATGCCTGAGGCTGAAGCCGAACTGGTTGAAGGTTGGTGGACAGAATATGGCGGAATGAGATTCGGTATGCTATTCATGGCAGAATATATCAGAACTTATGCTGCATGTTTCCTCTTCGCTCATTTCTTCCTAGGCGGATGGCATTTACCACTTCAAGGAACAATCGGTTCCATTGAATTCCTTGGACTAGGTTCTCTCTATCTGCTAATACCAGGTGCTGTTGTAACATTGGTCAAGGCCTGGGTTGTTTTCCTAGTAGTATTCGTAATGGCTAGATTCGCTTTGGCTCGTATCCGAACAGACCAAATCTTAGAATTTGGTTGGAGAGTCTTACTACCACTTTCAGTACTCCAAGTAGTCTTGGCAGTTATCTACCGACTATGGTTATTCGATCCAACAGCAATGTCTGATTCAGTTGCTGGTGGTATGGCATGGGATGCATTTGGCATCCCATATTTCGTTCCTATTGTAACAACCATCTTCTGGCTTGCAGTATTTGTTTTGATGTTAAGAGATGAGGACAAAGATGCAAGCCCTGAAAGGATGTTCCATGTACAAACAATGCAGCCTGCGGGAAAGCACGTCCCGGGGCAGGAATGAGGTGATTTAGAATGCCAATGCACCCAAGAGCACAACCAAACTTCAGAAACCTATTCTGGTATCCATTTAAGATTACACTGATTACTGCATTACGAACTTTCCCATTCTTTGGTAAGAGATGGGGCGCTAAGATGGGCGCATATCACAATACAGAACATCCTGAATTTTTGGATGATGCAACAAAGAATAGAATGGCCAGAAATGCCCACATTAACGACATCTCAAAACAACAATTCGCACCTGACCGTGTGACTACAGATTTGACGCCAACACTGTGGAAACCTCAAACAGTTCAGTATCCTTATGAAAGACTTGAGGAAATTGAGCCTTGGTTATTCAAGCCTGGTAATTACAATGGCCGAATCGGTATTATTTGGGAAACATGTACTGCTTGTAAGTTATGTGTTTCAGCATGTCCTAACGATTGTCTTCACATGAGCACAGAACTACGTGTTGATGTATTGGATAGCGCTGAAGGTGAAGATTCTGGACTTGGCGTAGAACTAGAGGTTGGAGGTAATGCTGCTATGGCAATACCAGGAGTTGCCGACCAACTAGATGCATTCAACCTAGCAACAGAACACAGTGAGGCACCTGAACAATGGAGATATGCAGAAGTCCTTGACCTATCAGGAGATACTGCAACAGTACGCTGGAATGATTCAGGAGAGGAATCAGATGTCAACACTTCTGAATTGCGAACTGCAGATGAGCAAATAGTATCTGGTAGAATTGATTTGGGCCGATGTATGTTCTGTGGACTTTGTGCAGAAGCATGTGGATTCACTTCTTTCTTTATGACAAACGAATATGATGGTATGTCCGGATTCACTCGTCAAGACCTTTGGATGGATGCTAGCAGAACTCGCCTTCTACCGAATGTCCACCAAGAAGCGGTGGATACGGAATTGGCAAAGAGAGCCACCAAGGAACGTACTAAGCGTGAAAAAGCCGCTGCAAGGGCTGCTACTGAGGAGAGTGCTTGAATGGAAATAGAAGTAATAGCAGAATCAGCGGTATTCTTCTTATTCGCAACTATAGTAATTCTAGGTGCGGTTGGAATGATACTTGCTCAACGTGTCGCTCATTCCATGCTCTCACTGATTTTCTGTTTCATGGCAGTTTCAGGAATTTTCATCTTAATGGGTGCAGAATTCTTGGCAGCGATTCAAATTTTAGTTTATCTTGCGAGTGTTGGGTTGGTTGTATTATTCGCTATCATGTTAACACGCAGACAAATCTTAGAGGAGGATTTTGAATGAAATTAATGTCATCTTTTACTCGAATTGGCCTAGTAGGTCTTGGATTTATCTTAGTTAGCATTGTTTCTGATGCATCGACATGGCAATCTGCAAAGAACCCTGGCGCGTATCCAACCAATGCAGGATTAGCATCTAGTTTATTCGACGAATGGGCACTTCCTTTGATGATTCTTGGAGTTCTAATGGCTATCGCAATGATAGGCGCTGCATATCTTGTAAGAGACGAGAGGAGAGAGAATCTTCTTTGGGAATTTAAATCTGATTCTGATGATGGAGGTGAAGAAGAATGATTGATCCAGCATGGGTTTCCGGACTTTCTGCTCTATTGTTCATTATTGGACTAATTGGAGTTTTCACAAGAAAGAATGCCATCATTGTATTGATGTGCATAGAATTAATGCTCAATGCAGCAAATATGCAATTCGCAGCAGCTGCAGTTCACCACGGTGATGCAACCGGTTGGGTTTACGCCCTTTTCGCAATTGCAATCGCCGCTAGTGAGGTCGCTATCGGATTAGCCATCTTCTTGGCTGTTTATGGAAAGCACGAAACGATAACTCTGGACGATATCAATGTCCTGAGTAACTGAGGTG
>ERZ1046148.477-NODE-477-length-24598-cov-5.981583_pt1 | contig 24598 bp, 17 predicted proteins | sample MGYA00383090_ERZ1046148 | MGnify/ENA primary metagenome ERZ1046148 (study PRJEB29581, sample SAMEA5548360) | metagenome | biome: marine; feature: coastal; material: water | depth 25 m | study: Short-term variability in the microbial, nano- and picoplankton... | reverse complement strand
GTCAAGGGGACGGGCAGAGTGTTTCGATGACTTGGGGATACGGGGGCGTAGTGGCGTTATCCTTTTTCGTATGCATTGGTTCTGTTAACCATGTGGACTTGTTTGGAACCGGTATGCAAGTAATCTTAGTCAGTTTGCGACTAACATCCTTCATTGCGCTAGCAGGTGCATTGAGCATGCTTCTTCCGACCATGGGCTTCGATTCTGCCCACCGGCCTGAATTGTGGTGGCTTCGTTTTACTCTGTATCTTTGCGTCCCAGTAGGCTCTTTGTTCTCAGTTTCATTTTGGCTCCTGATTCCTTTGGTTTTTACTGCAGGCATCCTTACGCTGAACTTGCCTTGGATTTTGGAAGACCATCCCTTTGAGTTGTTTCACAAACCCCTTCTCGTCTGGACTGCGCTTCTCGGGCTTCTTGTTGTTCTGGGATTAATGCTTACTACCTCGTATGCGATGTTGGTGGTTCTGTTTGGGGTCCTTCTCACTGCAAATGCTCTCTTTATGACGCTTGGAATGAACAACTGGGCCCATCAGGACTCATGAGGAAAACCGCTCGCGAGCCGTTGCATCCATCGCGCTTCTTATTAGGGCAACAAGAAGCGATTCATTCCAAGTCTTCGGACTTTAGGGATGGGACCCTCATGGCACGAGCCTTTAGATCAGGAGTAGAAACGAACAAAAAAGTGAGAATGCCGTTGCGACATCGAGTATGGCAGCCCATACGAGATTTGCAATCGCTGACCACTCGTGCACAACGAACTGGTAAGGGCATGGGCCCCTTCGTGGAGGTTCCGGCATTGGTTCGTATTGAGGACGAACATTGGATTTTTGAGCGGATTGATCAATCCACATTGAATCAACTCACGCACCGTTTGGTTGTTGCAGGTGAGCATGGCGAACAAACGCTCGGAGTGACGGAAAATCTCCATGTCGCTTTGGAAGTTGCAAAACGCATGGCTGAATTAGAGCAGCGTGTGGTTATGATTCAGCCGCTTTGAGCGAATCAAGAGAAGATGGCCCAAATGGCTTGGACGACACCTTGGTTGACGAGGTAAAAGAATCCACCAAGTCCAATGCAGGCAAGATAGACTTGAGCGGGGGTAATCTTCCACGAGTCTTCCGATTCTTCGTCGAAATAACGAATCAATCCAGCAGCTTGTTGAATACCACTGCCGTCGTTCTTCTTCTTCTTCGTTGCCATGGCGACCGTTTGTGGCGAGAAACCTCCCCCTTATCAACGCGACGCGGCGATATCACTCATTCTTCTTCAGGTAAAGGGGAGGTCAAATCCACAAATGGGACCTCATCCTCAGAAGGCTCAATCGGAACAATGCGCCCCATTTCATCCATTGAAGATGGCTCATCCACATCCAGAATCTCCTCGGGAGACCCTAGGATTTCGGCTGGAGCGTCAATGGTTATCGGGGAGGAGCCGGGGTCTATTGCAATCAACTCTGCTTCGACGCGAGCAAGAGCGCGTTCCAATCCGGGTGCATTTTCATCGTGCAGGGCTTCTTGAGCCATGTGGAGTTCATGACCAATGTGGTCGCGAAGGGCATCCAATTCATCGTCTTCAACCTGGTCAAGAACAACATCACAACGCTGTTGAAGACGGTCAATTTGTTCTTGCAAATCTGCCTTTGCCCTGTTTCTGTGACCAAGCCACTGGCGTTCGTTTTCTTTGGTGGTCTGGCCGTCACCATGGCGAGAAAGCCATTTTTGAACGCTTCTGGGGTGGGAAAATTCCCACGCCTTGTGACCTAGAGCACTCATGGTGTCAAACACAATCCTTGCACGTTCACGCACAGGGCCGGTAAGGGTGATGACATTGAGGTAACCTGAATTGAACAATCCAAAGGCCCAGTAACTCCGAGAAGCAATGCGGACCGTGATGTCTCCACTGCGGGTGATCAGTGTCCACCGCTGTTCATTAAACCCTGGAGCTTCCTCCATTTCGGGAGTTTCAGGATGAGGTAATTGCGCCAGCAAGGTCGTGGCTATGTTTCCTAGATACACCACTTTGTGTGGCGCATTGAAGTGTTTACTGCGGAGTAGTGCGCTACCCAAGTCCATTCGATGACTTGCTTCGGCCTGCTTAACTTGGGCGACGAGGACGCTCTTGGCCGGATCCAATGTAGCCTCCGCCATGCCCAAACCAAGAGGTTCATTGACATGAAGAAACCGCTTTGTGGTTCAATAGCAACAGGAGGAAGGTTGAAGTCCGGCGTCAAGCAAGGGCATAGCAGTGGTATAATGGCAGGCAAAGCACCTTCATCCCCCAAAGATTTGACTTCGCTCCCTGGAGTTGGAGCAGCAACAGCCAAGAAATTAGCATCTGCGAAAATTGATTCAATTGCTAAATTGGCAAAAGCAACCCCTAAATCCCTCCAAAAGGCAGGACTCTCGGTAGCGGTCGCCAAAAAAACCCTCGCTGCTGCAAAGGCAGCAACCAAAGTAAAAAAGTCTGCAACGAAAGTCAAGGATTCAGTGAAGGGCAGTACCAAAAAGGCAGCCACTGCTGCTAAGAAAAAAGCCACTTCAGCCGCTAGCAAGGCAAAGAAGAGCACTCAAAAGGTCATGAAGAAATCTCAAGATGTCGCTGAAGATGTTGTGGAGAAGACCAAAGCCGTTTCCTCACTCAAGACCAAAAGTGAATCCGGACGAAAAGGCCCAACCATCAAGGTGCCACGGTCCGTAAAAGATATGCCTTGGTTCAAAAAGAAGTGAAAATCACCGCTAACTTTGAAGACCTTCACGGTTGAAGTCCCGTCATGCCTCGAAGGAAATATGGCCGTCTTAGAAAGGCCGTTGAAATGCCTTCAAAGGAAAACTGCTCTCGATGCCGCTCAGGAAAATTTTGCCCCATTACAGGGCATCATGGCCAAACCATTCAACCCACTCGTACATGGACGGGGCCTGCACAAATCTCTAAGCGGAAAAAATCAACCTCATAGTTCGGTTTCAATTCCGCTCGAGCTTGTAGAGGGCGTTGTTTCGACCATTTGTTCCTCATTCTGCCCAGGTTGACCCATGTTTTCTCGCAGTGCTTGAGCCCGGTGATACACTTCTCTGAGGGTTTGGTCGGAAATCTCAAGGTAAACGCGGGTAGTTGCGATCGTTGCGTGACCCATAAGGCGCTGAATGGTGACCAAATCTGCTCCCCGTTCAAGCAAACCTGTTGCAAAGTTGTGACGAAGCACGTGCGGTGTCAACTTCCCTTTGGGAAGGCCTGCTTGTTCTCCCAGTGTATCCATCATCCGTTGAACGCTACGAGGTTGTAGGCGACGCCCATGCCGGTTGACCAAACATGCATCTTCGGATTCGCCGACCAGCGCCGTTCTGATGGGGAGCCACGCTTGTAGGCGCTCAAGAGTTCGTTCGGTAAACAACACCAATCGGTCCTTGTCCCCCTTTCCTCCACGGATGAGGGCCGACGCATCATCAACATCGATGTCATCAAGATTGAGACCACATACTTCGCTGACTCGCATTCCAGTGTCCAGCATCATGGTCACAAGAAAGGCAGTCGCTGGATTTTCACTCACCGAGGCGGTCTCCAATACGGTCGTCAGTTCACGTCGCGTAAGAGTTCTTGGCAGTCGTTTTCCAGTTCGTGCGCGCTGGAGATGTTCAGGCCATATGAGCCCCAACCATCGAAGAAGGTGGCGGGCTGCGGCAAGTCTTGCATTGTATGTCGTTGGCCGAAGCCCAGCGATGGAATGGGCCCAGAGGTCAATCCGCCCGTTCAGGGGCTCCATCCGTTGCGCGAGGGCTTCAATGCTCAGCGATTCGTATTCGGATTCACTCAGAACAGGTTCACGATGTAAGGTGGTTTCAACGAGACTGCGAAGCCCGTAAAAGTAGGACTTCTGCGTATTCAGAGACTTATTTTCAGCGTGCAATTGTCGTTTATAACATTCAGCCCAAGGAAGGTGGCGAAGATGCGTAAGGCGCGCTGGAAGTTTCAATTCTTCCTCGACCAAGCGCTGTTGGCTCGGCCTCATGGCCTTTGGTTGTGGCGTTCGCGTTTCACGTTCATTCATTGGCGTCACCGCCTCTCGCCGAAGCGAGTGTGCATCCCATGTCCCGGAGGACGTTGGGGAATGACAAACCGTGTTTATGAAGCCATCGTCATGCTGGCGAGTGAGCCTTTGATTCGCGGCTAACGCTGTTGTAGCCGAGTAAAGAAGAGTTTGAGGCCCACATCTGCGCCGAAGAGCAGATGAGGGCGCTGTTCAACTTGATGATTCAAGCTGGATGGCTGTAAAGAAGGGCTCGGGGCACTCAAAGGTGCTCGATGCCTTGCTTCTTGACGTTGGCCTTCTTGATCTTGTCTGGGAGCCAGTCTGGTCCGCCTACTGGCTTGTCGACCATACTGATGCTGCCTGTGAAGACGTGGACACGCTTGGTGCCACGCTCTCGTAGGCGGATTTGTTCGTGTCCGCGTGTTGCAGCCTTAAGGGCCGCACCGCGGGGTTGTTTGCTCGCAAAAACCTGGCTCGTATCTTTTCCATTCTCCATGAGAACGAAGTATTTTTTTCCGTCTGACATTTGGATTTCCTCCGGTAATGTCTTAACTCAACGAGCATATAATACTTTTCCCGAAAAAAGGCAAGACTGCGCTACATATGGTGTCCAGTGCCCCTTTCCGAACCGAAATTTCGAACAATAACGCCTCAGTAGAGCGGTTTATCAATCACTGAATCTAAAACTCAGCACCAGCTAGAGTCTTCGTGTCAATCACGCCAGGAACTTGACGAATATGCTCAACAACTGCTTTTGCGATGGTTGCAAGATCGTCAGCAATCAACTTGACGATTAAATCATGGTCTCCAAACAACACCGTGGCATCGTCAACATGAGGTAGGGCTTTCATCAACTCGTACACGCTTTGTTCGGTGCCTGGTTGGACATTGATCAATACGTATCCGATGGCCATGCTGCTCAAGTCAAGGGGTGCTCTTCGTCCTCATCATCCTTCCGTTACAATATCATGGAGGTTTAATTTGGCTTTATGTTCGGATACATAGTCGGCCCATTGGTCAATCTCCCACCCGTCAGGTACGGGCCCGTTGAGCCACAGAACATACTGTTCTTGTGTCCAGCCATCGGGAATGAAATCGTGTTCTGTATCTCCTTCTTGCAAATGCTCAGACTCTTCTTGGTCCATGAGGTCGTCGTTATCAAACATGGATTCAAGATCGTGACCGGTGTTTTCTTCGACGGCCCAATCCATTTCTTCGCTAGATTTTTTGTTCGTTTTTACTGCAAACCCAATTGCACCGAGTATAATGATAAAGGCCAACAAAGCGATTGAAGCGATTGCTGCACTGGAAAGTGGGGCGTTTTGCTCCGTTGCGTCCCCTTGATTTGTATCGTCAGATGTACAATTGACACAAGGCTCCTGCGGACCTACAGTGATGTTTGCAGTTTGCGTGACGCGGACACCTTGCTCATCAAGGCAACCCACTTCAAGGCTAAGGGTTTGGTTTGCTAGTGATCCCGGAATAGGATACAGCCAGTTCAATTCGGCTTCATAGTTCGCCTCATCACCCGCCATGGTAGCGGACTGAGTGAGCAAGGCACCCGATGGGTCATGGATGGTAAACGAACAAATGACCGTGTGCAAGCCGTCTTCGTCTCCAACCGGCAACGTAACTTGGAGGTCTTCGCCGGGTAATGCGGACGATGAAGTGAATGCTCCGAGCAGCGTTGGTGCGTGTTGGAACATCATCTCAACGGTGAGGGAGGTCGGTAGCCGGTCAACATCTCGTACGTTCATGACAATCTTTCCAGGGCCGTCCGAAAACGAATTATCGACTTTGATACGGAAGTGATACCAACCCACATCGGTCAGGTTCTCATCGCCTGTGCATGCCTCTGGAGGATTTCCCTCGCCCCATGCAGGTTCGTCGGTCAACGGCGCGACGATTGAACGGCCTAACTGACTGAGCCTACCGGTTGGAGTTTCAAGAGGACGGTCACTGTGGACGCCGACGACCAAGGTTGCCGTTTGACCAAACGTCATGTTGCGCGTTGGACCTTCATCATCACAGACCTCAAAGAAGACCACTTCAGGTAGTGTGAATTCAAAGGGTATACTCAACATAGCATCGGCAGTTCCACCGTGAAGGCCGCTCCCGGTAATATCAACGACGAGTTCACCCGATTCTAAGGCGGTTGGAATTTGACTCAGGGGTATGCTCACTGTTTCGACGCCTTGAGGTATGTCCAGAGGGATTTGGAACATTTCATTCCCTGGCCAATTGACCATGATATCACCGATGAATGGAGTGGCCGGGTCATCAATGTCCGAAACTTGAACGATGAGATGTTCTCTTCCATTGCCTACTACTGCATCAAGAACGGTACCGTTGCTGCTGACCACGGACAGGGACACTTCAGGGTTGACATCATCGATCCACAGAACTCGCTGCAGCAACAACGAGCCCTCACTTGACCGAACTTGAACATCTATGTCTTCAAGAGACATGCCCAGTTCGAGCGATAAATTCACCCCGTAACAGTAAGTGTTGGCGTCGTGACGGACAACAGATGTTGTATTGGTCAGGTTCCCCCTTGTTACGGAAAATATCGGAGGAGGTTGAGTCAGATCAAAGTCCGCATCGGTAGCACAACTCGTTAGGGTGTATGAGCGGTGGCGCAAAAGGCCTTCACTTGGTTTGTTGGGCAAACTGCTTGCACGGTTCCATGAGGGCGGGTCAATGTCCGTGACATGAGGGCCGTACCATGTCTGCGGAGCATCAACAATTCGTGTTACGTTCAGATAGGTCGCTTCATCGCTCATGTTTGCAATATCATAGACATGAATTCGAAGTGCGATTTCTCCAAGTTCAACATCTGTAGGAATGACGAGTGTAGACTGCCAACGAGAACTGTCGATTTGGCCCATGTTTTGGTGAATCCAGAGACTTTCATTCACGGATTGGTTGTCTGGAACAATTTGCCAACTCATCGTTGCCCTTGTGACGTTAGAGTCATCTTGAGCTTGTACGGTGCATACAGTATACCCGCCTCGGGTCAAGGTTGGTGCATTGCAGTATCCATTGATGATGTTAGGGGCCTCATTAGCAAAAAGAGACAATAAAACCATGTTGTTTTCAAACCGTTGCTCGTTTGATGCGTTAACGTATCGGACACGAATTTCAAAATATCCAGATTGTGTTGGCTCAAAGGTGAGATTTACGACCGTTCTGCTACCGGGTTGGTCCCCAGCCGGCATTTCAAGTATTGATTCATTGAGGACGACGTTCCCGATTCGTGATTGAATCATCATCGAACCGTTGGATGGAGCCATGCCGAGGTTTTCTACAACAACCTGAACCAAGGTTGGTTCGCCAACATTGACGTCGCCAACAACACGTGCGTCGACGATGTTGATGTCGTGGATGAGGTCAGCATAAGCAGCCATTTTGGGGTCGCCGACCACTACGCCCATCCAACCCGAAACGGTGCTGGCGGCAGCGTGGCTTTCAGCGAGATTGTATCCTGATGCATAGGCTGGAAGCAAGACGCTGGGATAGCCAACTGCAGTGAGATAGGGTTCGTAGACATAGCCTTTGACTCCCGACACACCGTCTTCAATCAGGTCAGCAACCAGCGATTGTCCGTAGTTTGTATTCCAGTTGAACGAACGCCCTCCGGTTGATACTGCAGTTTCAGCAATTGAACCGTTGACCCAATCCATGTGCGGGCGTATCGCCTGCAGCCTCATGGTGTCAAGGAACAGGGAGCCTTCTTGAGAATATCCAGTCATCATGACTTCAACGCTGATGTTGAACAAGACTGCTTGTGGATGGGGTCGGAACCGTAGGATGTCACTGTTCCAGTTGGTTTCGAAGTTTTTACCCGACGATCGATTGGTCGAAAGCAAGGCTCCACTCGCATCTCTGCCTTCAACTTGAAGCGTGTAAGTTCCTCCAATGGAACCTTCAATCATGCCGTATGAACTCAGAAGCCATGCGTGTGATGTGTGGTTTTCAGGCAGTGTGATGTTTTGCCAGATGGTTGTTGTTTCCTGATTTGTTCCCGAATATACTTGGCAGTTCGGTAGGATTTCACGTGAAATTTGATGCACTTCACTGTGCGATAGGGCTGTGGAATAGACGAGCACTCGGTCTATTTTCCCTTCAAAAAAGGAAGAGCCTGCTCGGTTGACTCCCATGCGATAGAGGTCGAAATTGTTGAAGTCGCCCGACGGTGCAGCCGTGCTTCCAACGTATTGGCCGTTGAAGTATTGACGGGCGGTTCCGTTGTCGAACACCGTTGCAAGATGAGCCCAACGCTCGGTCGTTACATCGCCAAAGAAATTGGTTTGGTCGTTGTGGAGGTACCATCCTGCGGACTGCATCATGTGTTGGAATGACGCATTGGAACCTGCAGCGTCCCCTGAAGCAAAGGTGGAAGCATATGCGGGCTGGTTGGTTGTGTTCGTCATTACGAATTGGCTGACTGTAAAGTTTCCAGACCAATCGTCCACATCAACTTCGATGTAATCGTCTTGGCCGTCAAACATCAAACATGAGCCGCCAGGGCAGGTGACCCAATTGGTCGCATCCATGCCGTAAAAGGAAAGATTTGCCTCTCCTATACTGTCGTTGGTTTGAGTTCCCGTTCCCTCTTCAAAATCCCAACGATGCTCAAGATGGTCTGGCTGCGGACCGTCCATCGATGAAACGCTTAGTGCAGATGTTGGTACGATCGCTTTGGATTGATTGGGCCCCTCCCAAAACAAACGAAGTCCGTGCGGCCCACCCCCTTGATAGAATTCAACGCGCAAGTCATGTTCACCCGCAGTCAGGTTGATGGAATTCGAAACGGTTCTCATGCCGTGCATTCCATGGTTTTGAACCAAACTATCGTGGTTGAGCCAAAGTTCGGTTCCATCGTCGCTTTCAAGGTAGAAGGTCCAATTCCCAGTTTCTGGTACGTTGACAATTCCAGTAAACCTTCCACTCCAATGGGTATTGAATCGGGCATCTAAACCAGGATAGGCCGAGCCCCTTGAAGTCCAGTCAAGCGCCGCCTCAACCCGTATGGCGTTGGGCTCACGGGTGGTTAAGTCCGGCATTGTGCTGCCAACCGAAATTCCACTGTTGTCAAAGTATTCTGCTAGAAGCCCGGCCATTGCCGTACCATCTTGGCCTGAACAGTTCGTGTCCAGAATTCCTTCCAAAGCGCCGGACCCTCCTTGTTTGGTCTGGCTTTGATATCCCCAAGAGAAATCTTCGTCAGCGCTGACCGCAGGTAGTGTGTGTTCCCAATATCTGGTGCCCATGCCCCATGCAGCATCGGTTGTGTCAAAACCAGAGTTTGGAATTCGATTTGTATTCCAATTGCCATCGTTGCTGCCCCAGGATGCATAGCCCATGACGTTGGAAAGGTTGGTGACAAATTCACTTTCTTGGTCAAAAAATACCGGCAAGCCCATGCTGCCGTTCAACGTTGAATTTACGGTATAGAGGTCATCGTTCCAGTACTTGTATCCGGAACCGTTTCGATTTGTGGCCAGGTCAAGTACGAACGTTCCCCGTTCTCCGAGGCTGTTGTTTGCTCGTTCAATCAGTTCCAATGCGGTATCGACGGTATAGCCAGTTAAACGAGTGACGAGGAAGAAACCGTATTCATCTCTGGTGAAGGGTTCCATTTCTTGACCGGCCAGTGGGCCGTAGCCATGTTCAAACCAGTTGTTTGCTCCTATGGAACTGTTGTAGGCCCCTCCTAACAAGGCGATTTCTTGGTCAAAACTTGCCTTGTCTGCCCCACCTGAAATGCGTAGGGGAATTCCTTTGGTGGTCACGAGATAATTGAGTTGCGATGACGAGGAACTGTTTTGGAGCATTTCCAAGAAAGGCTCAGCGAAATACGTGTTGAACTTTTCTCGATTAATGGTTTCTCCAACCGGCGTTCCGCTTTGATTAAAGATAAACACGCGGTCAAGAGAGATATTTCTTGCAGCGACAAAGGCCCATCCAATGGTCCTGCTTTCTTCTGAGAGGTTGTTGATCAGAACCCCGACATCGCTGTAATCCATAACGCTCAGGTAGGTAAAACCCTCAGGGACAGCAACGGTAGGCCAAGGAGTCATGTTCCAGACATCGTCACTTTCACCGACAAAGAAACCGTCAAACAAGTCCGGCAACTCGCTTTCCTTTGTTTCGTCACGAAGACCGTCATACGGTTGAACGACCACTGACAGGGATGAGAACAGCAAAAGCATAACGAAGGCCAGGCTGTTTGCCTTCGTGGTCATGGGTTGTGGACCGCATAGCCCACTTTAGCGGTATCGGTTTCTGTTCACATGAACGGCCCTTGGAAGCGATGAACCCGCTGACGTTTCCTCCGATTATGAGCGTTTTCATGGAAATAATGCGAACCTAATATGTAGGGTCGCCCCTCTTGGTTGACTGATGGCAGAACTTTACATGGCGCGGAAATGCAGATGGGGAGTACTCCGCGTTATGGGTGGCGATGTTTGGAACCACTCCGCAGACGCCCTCATCACGCCCGCCAATAACCGTCTTTCGGGACGCGAAGGCATTGACAGCATGATTCACATGAAGGCTGGGAAGGAATTGACTCAAGTCACTCGAAACATCTGCCTTGAGATGCGTAAAATCAACGCTCCACCTTGTGCGGTGACTAAGAATGTCGTCACTGAGCCGTTTTCCCTCGGTGAAAATTACAAGAACATCATTCACGTTGTAGGTCCGGATTGCCGCAGGCCAAATCAGGACGAGGCTCGCCGAGAGCTTCTCCCAGAAACCTATGCAAATCTCTTTGCGACCATTGAGGAAATGGGCGATGTCAGATCGATCGTCTCCCCACCGATTTCCATGGGCATCTTCGCCTACCCGCACCGAGAAGGAGCCCGCCTCACCCTCGAAATTTTGCTTGAGATGATGGATGGCGAGAAAGATTACGGCATCAAGGAATACACCATTGTCGTCAAAGAAAAGAATTTCATCAACAACATGAGAACCGTTTACCGCGAAGGTGCTGATTTGTTCCCTGGCGTCGACACGACCATGGATTGAACTCAATCGGCGAGAGTGGTACCGATTCTGTCGATGCGCGCATCCAGTTCATTGATCTCTTTGCTGACATGGTCAACCGCCGCAGTTTCCAAGTTACGTTGGACAGAGGTTTTCATGCGATTTATCTCTGCAAGGCGTTGCGTTCGGTCTTTCGGTCTGTTGACATCGCTGCGCATGCCCAACAACCAGTCCTCTAGCAATGCAGCACCCCATTCTGGAGCCCGTAATTCGCTGGAGAGATAGATGGTTTGTCTGCGATGCGAAAAACGGGTTTTCCCCTCGGGGGTTCGTATTCCCTGTATGGACCCCGGATTCCATGTTTCAAGGGGGATGTGCAAATGTTGGCGAATCGTGAGTGTCCCGTCCTTCTTCAATTCGAAATCAGCGATCAATACGCTGGCTGAAAGGCGTAAAAACACCTGAACGGTTTCATCGGTTGACGCCCACTCTGAACTTTTCTTGGGAGTTTCGCCCCAAGCCTTCTCACACCACACTTCGATGGCCATGTTGTAGTTTAGCACGGCCTAAGCACCCGTTAACCCATGATGAAGGTTTGTTCAATTTTTGTTCCAAGACCCATATCAATGTTCAAGGCAGAACAGGCCGTGGGATGTCTATGGTGGGAAGTTGGGGTTCAATCCAGGCAGACTGGAGTCTGCTCCTTATCCTGCTTTTTGCATGGTACATTCTCATCAAAATTTGGGAGCGTAACGGGACACTGGACCGATGGAACGCAACACGAGCCCTAGGTATCGTATTGATGATTCGAACGCAGCGCGGGCAGCGGTTGCTTGAGAGACTCGCAAAGCCCCGATTGTTTTGGAGAGCATACGGCGAACTTTCCCTTTGGATTTGTTCCATTTCCATGTTGGTTGTGGGGCTGTTGGTCCCGTTGGCCTTCATCAGTTCAATCTTGTATCCTTCTACAGCTCCGCCTCCCACGGCGAGTGAACTTGTTGCAATTCCCGGAATCAACCCGGTAATTCCACTTGGATGGGGAGTTATGGCCTTCATCGTCTCGCTGGTCATTCATGAACTCGGGCATGGCTTGCTCGCTCGCGCTCACGGCATGCGCATCCGTTCGTTTGGTCTCCTTCAACTCGGACCGCTCCCACTGGGGGCTTTTGCCGAACCGCAATCGGAGGAACTTTTCCGGGCGCCAAGAAGAGAGCGCTTACGGATGTTTGCCGCCGGGCCAGCAACGAATCTGTTTGCATCGTTCATCATGCTCCTACTGCTTGGTGGGATTGCTGGAAGTTTCGTTGCCGCTGAAGACGGCGTCCACGTTCGTGGCATTGTAGTGGACCAAGGCGCACATGATGCAGGGATGGAGCCCTGGGACACGATTGTTTCCATAGATGGAACTCCTGTGGCCAGCACAGCATCATTCAGAGAGACATTGGCTCTTTACGGTGCGAATGACACCGTTGACCTCGTTGTGCGCCATGAGGGTGGGGAACGAGAGACGCTCACAGTGACGCTCACCGACTACCACGCTTATCGATTGAGTTTGGGAGCAGACAACGAAACACTCGCATCGTTGGGAGTTACGCCCGGCTCAGCATTTCTCGGAGTCGTAGGGGTTTCAGACGGGACCTCGGGAATTGACCGTCTCGCTGGTCCGATTGGTCCACGTTTTGATTTGATTTGCGGATGCGAGGCAACACTGGGGCAGCGGGCAACCTCGATTCCATTTCACCTGATTGGCATTATGATCGCTCCCTTTGAACTCAACGGTGTCGCTATTCATCCCTTTGAAGAATCATTGTTGGCAGCAGGCGATGGCGTCATCGCCTCAATCCTTGGTACCAATGGCTTGTTATTCCTGACGAGTTTGTTCTTTTGGCTCATGTGGGTCAACATTCTTCTTGGGTTTACCAATCTCATTCCAATGGTTCCTTTTGACGGAGGCCACATGCTGAAAGACATCGTGCATTCATGCTTGAGCGGGTTGAAACGGCTTGGGCGCAAACTCAAGCTGTGGGATTTGCATCCGATGTGGGTGGACCACTTGTCTCAACGTGCGTCGAGTTATTCCTCGCTCGCCCTTCTGGGCATGCTTCTGTTCACGCTCATTGTTCCTTATTTCTGAGGATCTGACCCACAACGGTTGAGCGGCGTCGTTCAAGTTCAGCCAAAATATCGTGACTTGTTTTGCTAGGAGAAGGTTGGGCGACACTTGTTTGAATGCCTTGCTTTTCAGCACGCTGTTTCAATTTCTTCAAAGCCACAGTACTTTCTTTTTCATGAGAGCAGAGCAGAGATATGAACTTGTTGAGGGGCATACCTTGCTCCCAATCGATAAACGGAGTTCCATTACGATTGAGAGGCAAGGCCGGAATATGAGATGCCAGACGCCCCAATGTCCCGGTAAGTCCCTGGGTTTCAACGCGGAAGATCCTCCATGAATCCCCACGGACGCCCTTTCTTCTGTGGGCGTACAGCGGCATGAGGTTTGACCGTTCACCTTCCCGTATCATGGCGTTCAGTTGGTCTTTTGTTCGCCCTGAAAAATACAATTTATCCGCTTTTGTGGTTTTGACTTCAATGGGAAAACAACAATCTCCCCTGAGTGCAAGGAGGTCACCGCTTCCTTCCATGCCGGAACCCGCTGCACGCACCACCAAAAACGGCCGGCGTTGAATGAGATACATTCTCGCTTTTTCTTCCGGGGAGCACGACCGAGAAACGGCCTTGACGCCTTTATCGGTTCCTGCAAGAACCTCGCGAAGTTCCCGCTCATAGGCGCCCGTCATATCCCAACATCGTTGTCCATCGTTCTTGATGACTTCGGAAGGAAGCCCTTCGCAGTGAGCGTTTTCCTCCGATTTGGACATGAGCCGCTCACCGATAGATTAGAACGGGACGGGCAATAAGGGTATTCTGTGCAGACGGTGTACGTGCGAACCAATGATTTTCGCATGGCTTATCGCCTCTTGCGTGAACTTCAATCAAAACACCTCAATGCGCAACTTGTTGACCTTGAGCAAGAACTCCCTGATCCGCAAGGATGGTGGTTTGGAACTCCCGAGGAGGTTGAACGATTTGGTGGGAATGGAATCGGAACAACCGCTGATACGGTGAACGACGCTGTTCACCACCTTTATCGCTCGTTTCGTGAGTTAGAGGTCGTTCATCGTTTGACCGTTGGTATTGACCCAGGGCCTCGCCCTGGTTGTGCGTGGTTGGTCGAAGGGATGTTGCTCGGAAAATCACAAGATGAATCGGTAGAGGATGCAGTTTCACACGTAATTGGGCTGGTTCGTGTTTACAGTCCCATCGTTGTTGACGTACGAATTGGGCACGGTTCACCTCTTCACAGAGACCGCCTCATCAATCGTTTTCTGAGTGAAGGGTACCAAGTTTCACAGGTGAATGAACATCGAACCAGCCAAGGCACTGGAAGGCATGAACATGCTTCTTCAGCCCTCAAGATAGCCCTTCTCAAGGGCGAAATCGTTCTGACAAGGAGGGCCGTTGAGCCAACAGAGGGGGAGCTTCGTAACATCCAGAGATTGAGTAGAAAGCGATCCAAAGGGACCCTTACAATCTCACTGCAAGAAGCCCACAATGTCGCTTGTGGTGGTTCTACCATGGAAGAAGCCCTTTGGCGGGCAGGTTATTCCGACTCTTTGAGCGAATCTTCAATTTGAGTTTCCTTCAATTCCGGGGCCCCTGAAAGAATGCTCTTGAAGGCCCGTTCTGTGAAAAGCGGAGAGAGAAGAACTGCACCAATAAGTGTAAAGAGTGCTAAAAATGAGGAATTGGGGACATCTTGAGTTCCGTAGGAGTTCGGCCCCCCTACCATCAGTTTCACCGTTCCAATCCAGGGCAATTCGCCGCCTGCAACGCCCAACACCCACGTGTCTCGTATGGGCCCTACTACGCTGTTTTGACCGTGCACTCCCGCAGAACCATTGGTGGCTGAAGCTCCTTGGTCAACCGAACACTGGTTGTTGTCTCCAAGGGTGAGAATTCCTTCGTGCTTTGGTCGCCAATCCCAAACGACGAGATGTGGTTCAACGTTCCCGTGAGCGGGGCGTTTGCAATCGTAGAAACCCGCATCTCCGCCGTCAAATTGAATCGAGATGGTACTGACATTCACGGCTGAGGTGCCGGGGACGGTCCACGTCCAAATGCAGGCGCCAAGTTCTCCATCAGGTCCGACGAGTTCTTCGTCATAGGATGTGTCTGCAGGGCAAGCACCTGATGCTGTCACTGTTCGGTCAGGGACGGTTGTCGTTGCCGCAACGGCTCTCAACACTGCTCGGTGAATGATGGGGGTTCCATTTTCACCGTTCTTTGCATAAATGATGACGTCGCCTTTCATTCCATGCATCTCATACCCGTAGGATGGATGACTTGAGTCGGTTGCTTCTGCAAATGTGACGATGGTATCAGCAGGATTGTCATGAACCAAAATCAGGTCTCCAGCATCAATGCTCCCAACCTCTCCATTTTCATCGTGAACCATTGATTCCGATTCGACCACGACAAGGGGGGGCATCGAGCCGGTGTGGATGAAGAGCGCCAAGACCAAACAGGCGATCATTCCGACCGCAAGAGCGATTTCCAGAACCAAGGTTTTGAACGGGTCTTGGCTTGACATCGGTCGTCCTCGTGCTTATCGGCGGAGGCCTCTGCTATCAAGGAATTCATTCCATTGGGCGAGATATCCCGCTCCTAGAGTTTGTGCAGAGAGGTCTCCATCGTTCTTCTGACGACGTAATTCAGCAGTGGATTTGATTTCCATGATTTCTTCCAGGGTGACGATATGGCCTCGGAATCTGAGAAATTCAGGGAACGCTATGAGGAATACGATGCCCGAAAAAAAGCCGAGAGTTAACGCTAAGCCTGTGTGTTCACCCCAATCCGTGTGGTCTTGCAAGAATAAAAGCTGGTATGCGCACAAGGCCAGTAAAGCACCGCTTGCACCTGAAACAATTGCAGTAATCCCGTATTGTTTTCCATACTGGGATTCCCACATGCGGGGTAGGAGGGATTTCTGTTCACTCATGGACTCGCCTGTTCCATGCATTGCTAGAGGCCTCTTGAACCCTCGGTTTTCATGCGCTGGAATCGTCCATGCGAGGGATGAGGGAGTAACCCCTAGGGGCATCCTTCATATGCAATGCGAATAGTGGGGAACCACCTGTAGGTGGAAATCATGCGTCGTGCAATCTTTCTTTCGCTTCTCTTCGTAGTATCAATGCTCTCGCCATTAGCGATTGCATCGACAACTGAAACACAATTCAAGGATGGGACCACGAGTTATTCCCATACCTTTTCTCAAGCGGGCAACGGTACGGCAGGAGTTGTCTCAATTCCATACGGTGCAGAGGTCACCTCAGCAGAATTCAACCTCCGAGGAGAAGCAAGCCAAACCTCGTGGACCAACTTTACCACCAACGATCACTATGGTGGCGAAGGTGACAGCCGAATCCAAGGAAAGAGCAGCAGTGCCCCATCGCCGTTCCAAACGGTTTATCGCGATAACCTCGAAGTCACGGGCCAATCGGTTTACCTGAAGGGTAACCCAACAGAATATTCTCCACGATTTAGCAGTTCAAACCAAGTCAGTCAAATCGGTAGTGCAACCATAAACACAACCGGTGAATTCGTTGCGCTCAGCGACCAAGGATACGTGAGCCCTACCAAGAAATACAGCGACATCACCGTTTCGGGAGGTTCTTGGACCTACACAGGTGTTACCATTCCGGTATCCGATGACCAAATCCATGTTCTCCGGTACACCTCAACCTCCATGACTGGCCTTCCAACCATCCAACGCTACAACGCTACAACCGGCGTTTATCTGGGGACGGCATCGATTTCCTACGGCTCACCCTGCAATACCAACGCATACAGAAGCATCCACGATGCGGACATTTACAACGGAGATATTTATACCGCTCACTACTCATACTACAGCGTATCAAAGTGGAGTTTGAACTCCGCCAAGACACAATGGACCTGTCAAGCCATGTACAACTACAATTATCCAAATTATGTGACTGGAATTGATTTTGACGATAACACCGGAAAGATGTACGTCGCCATTTACGATACTTCCGCTCAGAATCACTACGTCAAAGAAGTAAATCCGGCCTCACCAACGGTGGTCTACAATTCGTGGTTGATGCTGTCCACATCCTACTACTACGATTACGGAGCAGGGCTCACAGTCAGTATGCCTAACATCGCTTACAACATCTATTACTACAACACGGGGTACAAGAGCATACACTATCATTTCAGCATGCAAAATGGATTCTTGAATCCACAAGGGCAACGAACAATGCCCGGCGGTGGTCACTATGGAATGGTTGATACCGAGGACCACAAGGTCTACTTTTCATGTCATTACTATGCATCATATTGTTCTCAAGGACAACGAAAGATTCACGTCTACGGCGACGGTGCTCACTTTGACGTCCGTTCTTCTTCTGTATCCACTCAGATGATTGTGGGGCAAACTGTGAGTTTGTCGCAAGCTGTTGATTCGATCACGCTTAGCGGCGTATTTGGTTCAACGCCAACAGGAACAAGCATTCGGATCGATATCTCAAACGATGGAGGAACTACATGGAAGCCTGCGGCGATAGGCCAGAAAGTGACGTTCTTGAATACTGGAAACTCAATGACATGGAGAGCAACTCTCAACGGTTCTGCTTCAAAAACACCGGTTCTTGGTGATGTAGCCTTAAGTTATACAACAAATTACCAAACCTCCGGATACTACTATGCTTACTACTACGTAGGGAGCGGTACAAAAACAACCGTCGCTGCAACCGTTGATTGGATAGAGACTGGACCAAGCTCCACTTCCGTCAAGGTCAATGTAGGATACAGCTCAAGCACATCCTGCGGCTCAGGACAAAGCGGAGTCGTCTCCTTTACCTCTCCGAATCAAACCAAATCAATGTCGGGGACCGGATATTATCTCTGCCTTCGAATTGAACTCTCCACATCTCAATCCCGCTTCACGCCATCTCTGACCGACCTCAAGATTGCGCTGCATTCCAATGCTCCGCAACAACCTGGAATCGACATTGATGGGAAGAACGTCTACAAGCGCTCGCCCCAAAACGGCGCCCTTCTTGGGCCCTTGACAGTGACTTCTACTACGTCTGGAAATACAATATTGAATACATTGAACGGTGCCATCCCGGACACTGGTTCGGGTATCGTTGACATCCCAATTGAGCTAACCTCTAGTTCTGCAGGTATTTTGGTCCTTGAATCCTTCCAAATAACATACATCATGCAAACGGTAAATCTGGATATCTCGATCCCCGAAGGTGAAATCCTTCACGAGCGTATCACGCCTTACGAAGTCGTCACGCGCCACATTATCGGAGAAAGTGCTACTTCGATGGTAAGTGCAGAACTTGAACTCCGAACCAATTCAATGGCTAACAATCCAATTCTTTCCTGGCAGTATGGAGATGTCTTCCCGGCGCCCAATGACCCAGGCCAGTATGTTGTCATGGATTCGAATTCATATTCCGTTGAAAGCAATGGAATTTTGGAAATCCACTGGATGTTTTTCGTCACAAGTGAATTCCCCGACCAGAACAACGTCCGCTTCCGCACGGGATGCTTGGACGACAGCGGTACTGCTGGATTTGCCCCTCTTCCCCTCACTTCGGAATTGGGTCTTGAAGTCAACCGCTCCTTTGGCCTTGGTTGGTTGAAGGTGCGTGACAATGATGGAGAAGTGACCTCTTTGGACACCCCTGACCAATCATGGGTTGCAGCAGGTGACCAGATTCACTTTGCAGGCGCAATGTGGTTCCAAGACACGCAAGATGCTCCAAAGGACAGTGCTTTTGACGTCCGAGTTTCACGAAACGGATACGTGGAGAGCACGGCTCGCGATACGACAAATTACAACGGCTCGTTTTTCGTTTCCATTGACCTTCCGAACATTGACGTTCCCGATGGAATGACCTACGAAGTTCAGACCTACAACGAACGAAACCCTGACCATGTTCAACAACCCAACGCCGATTGGCAACGAACGTTCAAGATTGATGCAACCCATCCTGAACGAAAGGCCGTTTATCCTGAGGAGGGTGCGTACGAGGCTGCTGCCAACGAGCAATCGATTCGTGTTCTTGTTGAGGACAAAGTGGGTCACCCCATGCAACTTACGCTCAAGTATTGGGTTGAGGCCGACCATGATTTGAACCGTAACGGTGAAGCAGACCCCGAAGAATACGCAAGTAAAACGGTAAGCAATTCCACAGAGGCTCGCTCCAAGTGGTTCATTACGAACATTGATACTTCTCGCAACCCCAATATGGGCCGAATTTCCTATTACTGGGACGGTGGTGACCAAGCCGGAAACCCGCTCCACTACACGGTCATGAATGCAGAAGACGAACTTCTCAAGTTTGAATCGGAAGACGGCTTTTCGTACGACGATGCAACCTTCAGGACCCGAAAAGACTCTGCGGCTGTCTTCACTGGACTCGAGTGGCTTGGCCATGAAGATGATGAAGCGGTTTATGCAGGAATGCATCAAACAATATCCCTTGGTTTCATTGATGCCAACACTGCAATTGACTTTGAATACATCTCGCTGGTCTTTGACTTTGAAGGGCCAAACCCCGAACGAGATGCTCAAAGCATCTCTTATTCTGGTTTGAACAACACCTTCTGGTCGGATTCACCCTACCTCAACTTGCTACCAACCAGCAGCATGGTGGAAACCACCAATGAATCTGGTCTTCCATGGATCATGTTAGAATTTAATTTCATCATCAGTTGGGACTGGCCCGATGAAGAAATGGGCGATATCGCTCTTGTCTACAAAGAACTTGGTAGTTCAGACCCGTCTCGAATCTTACTTCTTGAACACACATTCAGGGTTGAAAACGACTTGATGCTCTCGCCGACCGAGTTTGCGGTTGAAGACATCAGTGAGCCCCGTGTTGGCCCCGTCGCTGATGGAAGTCGCGTTCGCAAAGACGACCGTCTGGCTTTTACTGGACGAGTTGTTTACGAAGGCAGCCAAACTGCAGCCCCACGAGATGTCGGCATCCTTGTCGAGGTCTTTGATGGTGAGAAGTTGTGGTCCGATGGTTCACTCACCAATGAAGGTGGATATTCAGTTGAAGTTCCACTCTCATCTGCTCTCACGCTTCAGTCCTCTCCGTCAAGAACATGTTTGATTTCAATTACGAACATTCCAGGACGTGGAGAAGACATGACCGGGACATTGGTTTCAACAACCCTACAAGTGGTTGTGGACGATGCATCACCGCGTGTAACCCGCCGAATATCACCTCTCAATGTGATTGATATCTCCGCAAGCAATGACCTCACTCAGATTCCTGTAGAGTTCCAAGGAACCGAAGACGCAGACCTGACCGGATCGAAGCAAATGGTTCACTGGGTCATGCGTGATTCAACTCGCACCGTGACCATCGGTGCTGGTTCAACGCTCCTCGGCATGCAACAAGACGGACAAACCGTGTTGTGGACAGGAGTTCTCGACATCACTGCAGGTGGAACCATTGTTCCCAAAGCAGGAGATTTCGTTGGTTTCTACTTGACGGGATATGACGCCGCTGGAAATCAATTCCCATTGGTGTCAAATTCTGAAGCAAGTCCAGTTCCTGAACTCGCTGTAGACGATACAGACTTTGAGCGACAATGGGTACGTCTGGGTGCTGTTGGGCCCGAATTGCGAATCAGCAACATCGAAATGAGCGATGACCACATCGCACCTGGTTCAAAGGTTGACATTACTGCTGACGTGTTCAACGCTGGTGGAAATACAACAACCCGTTTCATGGTTTCATTCTATGCAGGTGACGATGAAAAGCCGTTTGAGACCGTTTCCCTCACCGGAATAAATGGAGGAGAAACATTGTCCGTAACCGCGCAATGGGACTCTAAGGAAGTCGACCGCGTTCGAGTTGTGGTTGATGAGGAGAACATGATTCCAGAAGCCAACGATGACGACAACTCTGCCGAACACGCTGTGACCATTGCCTACGGCGAATACCTTGGTTGGTTTGACTCGGTTCGTGAGAATCCTCTCGCTTGGATCTTTGTGATTCTATCCATCATCACGCTAGCATTGGTATTTACCGTGGCCAGTAAGACTTCAATCGACTACGGCGAAGGTGCCTTCGACGAAGAAGATGAAGATTGGGACGATGATGACGACGACGATTTCGACGATGACGACGATGATTACGACGACGATGAAGACTGACATCCTGCATCATATTCTCTAACTGCCGAATGACCGGCCAGCCAAATCCTCAAGAAGGGTGGGCATTGCGATAATCAACAAGGGTGGGGAGAGTATGTCTCGTGTATTTTCCAACTTGCATCCTCTCTTGGCCACTGCTTTGAAGGAAAAGGGGTGGGATCCTACACCCATTCAGGACCTTGTTCTGCCGGAACTTGCGAACGGAGAAGACCGCATCATCATCGCCCCGACCGGTTCTGGAAAAACGATGGCAGGAATTCTACCGCTTTTCGACCGATGTTTACGAGAGGAATGGAAGCCACTTTCGATTCTCTACATTACACCCCTTCGGGCATTGAATCGTGATATTGACCGACGTTTACGAGAACTTGCTGAAGCGGTAGGTCTCAAGGTTGATGTTCGTCACGGCGATACTTCCCAATCTCAACGAACCAAGCAGACGCGTAAACCCCCTCACCTTCTGGTCACCACCCCGGAAACGTTCCAGTTGATGTTCAGCGGTAAGAACCTCAGAGCCATGCTCAAAACGGTCAAAGCCGTAGTCGTGGATGAAGTTCACGATTTAGCTGCCTCTGAACGAGGCTGGCAGTTGAGCGTTGGATTGGCTCGCCTTGAAGCCTTAACCGGGTCTCCAGTCCAACGCCTGGGGCTTTCGGCAACGGTTGGAAATCCGGATGAAGTGGCTCAATGGCTTTCTCCTCAAAATGGCAAGGCCATTATTGCAATGGGCCATCGGGAAACCAAACTGACCGTGGAATCCACCACGCCTCTGCCTGAGGATGAAATCGGGAGCATGGACCTCACCTTGAGTCCTCGACAACATGCTTGCTACCGGCAATTGTGTACGATTTTACGGAATGAAGCGCCTTGCCTCGTGTTCGTGAACAGCCGAAGTGAAGCGGAAACGCTGTCAACCCGCCTCCAAGCGATGGCTCCTGATTTGAACATTGGAGTGCATCACGGTTCATTGGCTGCTGAAACGAGACAACAAATGGAGGATGAACTTCGAGACGGTTCACTGTCCGGATTGGTCTGTACTTCGAGTCTTGAACTCGGCATTGATGTCGGTAGCGTTCGGCGCATAGTCCAACTCCATTCTCCCAAATCCGTTGACCGGATGCTGCAACGTGTTGGGCGTGCAGATCACCGACTCGGGGGTTTAGGCCGTGGTCATCTTCTTTCTTGGGACACGGACCACCTCAGCGAATCAACGGTCATTGCACGTCGGGCCATGCTTGGGGAAATTGAACCGGTTGAATGGAGGAACAGGCCTCGAACAATTGCCGCAAACCAACTGGTCCTCATGGCACATTGTTTCAAGGCAGTACCCATCGATGAAGCCACTGAAATGCTAGCGAATGCGACTCAATTTGAGGGTTGGAACAGAGCGGATACGGAGGCGATTCTCCAGGTACTTGCTGAACGCTGGGTTCTTCGCTTCATTCCAAAGCCTGAGGAATTGCCGTGGTACCGTTGGCCTAAGGCGGTATATGAGGTGGCAAAAGAAGCAGCAGCGCGTACTGAAAACCCGCTACCTGATGACCTTCCGCTGTACTCTGTCCCAGATGAAGAAATTCCCAATTCGTACACAGGGCGAACGGTGGATGTGCCCAAACGATTCAAAGACGGTTGGTTTTCTTCAGCAGGTAGAACCCGTGAATGGGTCTCACATCACCTGTCCATGATTCCAGACAAACGCTCCTATCGTGTGCGCGATGCGGTCACTCGCAGAAGTCTAGGGAATGTGGATGAGGCCTTTGTACTCAGTTTGAACGACTCTGGGGAAGAGGAGGATGGAACGCCGAGGCGTTTTGTCATCGCTGGAAGAACATGGATGATTGTTGATGCTGACCCGGAACAATCCGAATTGCTGGTCGCCCCCGTGAATGACCACGCAAAAGCCCCGCAGTGGCTTGGTGAATTGCCCCCCGTTCCAGCAGGTGTTGCTCGTGATGTTGGATACTTACGGCACTTGATTGCAAGCGACCTCGGCTTGTTACCCGCCCCAACTCCTCCTGAATTTGACCCGCTTTCGCTCATCTCTCCCCAAGAGGGCTTACTCCGTGATTATCCACTAGATTCTGAAGGAATGAGTCTGCTTGCTGAAGTGATTTCATCGCATATGGAGGCCACCCAACAGATCCCCACAGACCGTGTCATCACCATTGAGGAGCGTGACGACGCCTTGGTCATCAACATCTGTCAAGGTTCTAAGATCAACGAAGCCCTGGGCCACTTTTTGCTGGCAATGGCATCAACCAAGTCGGGTCACTGGGGGCGCCTCATTGCTGAACCCACTCGAATCGCACTGCAAACCAGTGGAGTTCGCCCGGAAGACATCGTCTCTTGGCTTACTGAGACACCTCCGGACGCCATTGAACAATTGTTGAGCATTACCGTACCCAATTCAAGACAGGTTCGTTGGCGATTTGCTCAGGTAGCAAAGACGTTTGGAATCCTTCGTCATGGCGTAGACCCTCGACGGATTAACCTTCAAGCCCTCTTGAGAAAATATCGCGGAACGGTCGTCATGGAAGAGGTTCTTTCCAAACTCTTCCATGAGCGGATGGATGTCCGTGGAGCAAGTGATGTGATGCAGGGAATTCAATCTGGATTGTTAGAATTGCACATTACCGCAACCGGGCCGTTGGGCCTATCGAACCGAACTCAAGACGACATGCTGCTTCCAAATTGGGACAACGCTGCGTTAAGAGAGCGGCTGAAGTTGCGATTGACGAACGAGCGAGCAGTGCTGTGTTGCCTGAAATGCCACGCAACCCGCCGATTCCGTATTGCTCGTTATTCCTCCTTGGATAAGGCAGATACATGCCTCAAATGTAAAGGAAAAATGCTGGCCTGCGCTCGAGAAGGTCTTCAACCAATGCTTGAGAAATGGGTGGCTTCCGAGGACCAAAAGGAGCAAGATCGAATGATGAAGAATGCAAGCATTGTTGCGAATCGAGGTCTTGAAGCGATTCTTTGCCTCATGGGTCGTGGAATCGGGGAGGCTACTGCGATTCGCATTCTTGTCAAAGTGCCTCAGGGTGATGAAGAAGGCTTGCTTGAAGCCATCCACCGAGCGGAGGTTGAGTATGCCCGAACGCGTCGTTTTTGGGGATGAGTCAAACCTGCATGTTGGCCTTACAAGAAGGACATTGAATGGTTCCAGAATACTCATTGGGAACATTGAGTTTTTCGTTGCAGTTGCTGCATGAAACCTGTTTTTTCTTGTCTCCTCCGCTCGAATCGAGAATTCGCTGTAATGAAGGCGGCCACCCTGCCTTCATGTTACCGTCTCCTAAGAGCAGTGG
>ERZ1046148.472-NODE-472-length-24772-cov-9.074807_pt1 | contig 24772 bp, 29 predicted proteins | sample MGYA00383090_ERZ1046148 | MGnify/ENA primary metagenome ERZ1046148 (study PRJEB29581, sample SAMEA5548360) | metagenome | biome: marine; feature: coastal; material: water | depth 25 m | study: Short-term variability in the microbial, nano- and picoplankton... | reverse complement strand
ATTGAAATCTCTTTACACAAAGCCTGTGTGAGAGAAGCATGGACGGAAAGGATTCTCTAACACAAACAATGGAAATTGTTGATGCTTTTACGAAAGAGAGAGATTGGGATCAATTCCATACGGTCAAGAATTTAATTTCCTCTATTTCGATAGAAGCCGCTGAATTATCTGAAACGGTTCAATGGTCAAATCCATCCAAAGAAGAAGTACTTGCGGATTCCAAATTAGTTGAATCAATGAGCCACGAACTTGCAGATGTGATGGTCTATTGTCTGCGATTATGTTCTGTTTTGAATCAAGATCCAATCCAAATCATGCATGAGAAAATTAAACTCAATGCTGACAAATACCCTATTGAAAAGGTCAAAGGCAGTTCAAAGAAGTATTCTGATTACGATTGATCCGACTCTGGAAGAATCTGTAGGATATCTTCCATGGGTTGGTAGAGGAATCAACTTCCACAAGAGAAGCAATCATCAGGAGTATCGAGGCTGCAAGCAATCGCTTCCATGGTACTGATTTCTTCAGCACGCTCTGCAAGTCCATTGACGACAGAGTCGCCCTTGACCTTACTCTCAACTGTGAATTGAATTGCATCAGCAGCAGCCTTTGTTCGCAGATAATACATACCTGTCTTGAGTCCTGCTTTCCATCCATAAAAGTGCATTGAACTGACCTTTGCTGCATTCGCATCAACCATATGAATGTTCAACGATTGACTTTGGTCGATGTAAGCTCCACGATCAGCAGCCATGTCGAGGACATGACGTTGCTTGATTTCCCATGTGGTCTTGTAGAGCTCTTTGATCGGATCTGGAATTCCAGCGATGTTCTGAATCGAACCCTTATGTCGCAAGATTTCATCCTTAAGTTCCATGTTCCATAGGTCGGCAGCAATCAGGTCATTGACCAGATGCTTGTTGAGGACAATGAACTCTCCAGAGAGTGTTCGACGGACGTAGAGATTGGAGGTGAATGCTTCAAAGCATTCATTGTTTCCAAGTATCTGAGATGTCGATGCAGTTGGCATAGGTGCAAGAAGCAAAGAGTTTCGCATTCCATTTTCTACGATTTCGGCCTTGAGCGTATCCCAGTCCCAGCGGCCTGAGTGTTCGTTCATGCCCCAGAGATCGAATTGAAGCAATCCTTGAGAAGCCGGTGATCCTTCGAATGTCGAGTAAGCACCTTCTGCGATTGCTGCATCCTTGGATGCAGAGCAAGCAGCATAGTAGATTGTCTCGAAAATTTCCTTGTTCAATGCACGAGCTTGTGGACTTTCAAAAGCCATCCCAAGCATAGCAAAGGTATCTGCTAATCCTTGAACACCAAGACCGATAGGTCGATGACGCATGTTTGAATTACGGGCTTCGATGACTGGATAGAAATTGACATCGATAACTCTGTTGAGGTTACCAGTAGCATGGTATGTGACATCGTGCAGTAGTTGGTGATTGAACGAACCGTTCTCGACAAACTTTGGCAAAGCAATGGATGCTAGGTTGCATACTGCTACTTCATCGGCTGAGGTGTATTCCATAATTTCTGTACAGAGATTGGAGGAACGGATTGTTCCCAAGTTCTTCTGGTTTGACTTCATGTTTGCCGCATCTTTGTAGAGCATATATGGCGTACCTGTTTCAATCTGAGATTCAACAACCTTGTCCCATACTTCTCGTGCAGGAACTGTCTTTCGAGCAAGACCTTGTTCCTCGTATGAGTGATAGAGAGCATTGAATTCTTCGCCATAAACGTCTTGGAGACCAGGGCATTCATTTGGACAGAAGAACGACCACTCGCCGTTTGCTTCAACGCGTTCCATGAAGAGGTCAGGCGTCCATAGAGCATAGAACAAGTCTCTTGCTCGCATTTCTTCCTTTCCGTGGTTCTTACGAAGGTCAAGGAACTCGATCAAATCTGGATGCCAAGGTTCGAGGTAAATTGCAATTGAACCCTTACGCTTGCCGCCACCTTGGTCGACATAACGTGCAGTATCGTTGAAAACACGAAGCATTGGAACGATACCATTTGATTGGCCATTTGTTCCTTTGATGTAGGACCCCTTAGCACGGATATGATGGATGGACAAACCAATTCCACCAGCAGACTTTGAAATCAAAGCACATTGCTTGAGTGTATCATAGATTCCGTGAAGTGAATCATCTTGCATTGTCAAGAGGAAACAGGACGACATCTGAGGCGTCGGTGTTCCAGAGTTGAACAAGGTCGGTGTTGCGTGGGTAAAGTAACCATTCGACATAAGGTCATAAGTTTCGAGAGCCTTTGCAATGTTACCGTGGTGGATTCCAACAGACACTCGTAGAAGCATGTGTTGTGGTCGTTCTGCGATTTCACCGTTAAGTTTGAGCAGGTAAGAACGCTCAAGGGTCTTGAATCCAAAATAGTCGTAGTTGTAATCACGTGTGTAATCGATGTGGTTGTTGAGTGCTTCGGCATTTGCCATGATGATCTCGTAGACTTCTTCTGAAATCAACGGAGCATGCTTCTTGCTCTCAGGATCGATGTATTCACGCAAATCAGTGATGACATCAGTGAAGGTATCTTTGGTTGAGCGATGAAGGTCGTCGACACAGATTCGAGCTGCAAGTTTACTGTAATCAGGATGATGAGAAACCAGAGAGGCAGCGGTTTCAGCAGCAAGTTGATCAAGTTCACGAGTCGTTACTCCGTCGTACAATCCTTCGATTGTAAGTTTAGTAAGATGTGCAGGGTCTATCCAATTAGGATCTAGTCCATCAGATAAGTCCCTCAACTTATCTAAAATCGCATCAAACCGTACATCTTCTCTCTCACCTTTTCGGTTTACTACTTGCATTGTCATTTTTCGTCCTCTCCTGTATTTACTGTGCGTGCGTATCTTCCTTTGTTCGCGCTCGGTTCAAAAGTCTTCGTCCATAGAAAACCGCTGTTGGACACTTCCAAGGGATGCCCCATCCAAGACGCCTGATTTCTGGTATTCTCCGACGCGCTTCTCGAAGAAATTGGTTTTCCCTTGCATGGATATCATTTCCATCCATGGGAATGGATTGCTCACATCATAGAGTTTAGATGCTCCAAGTGAGATGAGTAGTCTGTCTGCAACAAACTGGATGTATTGCTTCATGAGATCTTCATTCATTCCAATCAAGTTGACCGGAAGCGCACTTGTTACGAATTCAATTTCAATATCGACTGCTTCAGCAATGATTCTGTGAATCATATTCTCTGGCGTAGGACGCTCGAGTTTACTGTGAAGCAAACATGCAAAGTCACAATGAAGGCCTTCATCACGACTAATGAGTTCATTTGAGAATGTCAATCCTGGCATGAGGCCACGCTTCTTGAGCCAGAAAATAGCGCAAAACGAGCCTGAGAAGAAAATACCTTCAACTGCAGCAAATGCAACAAGGCGCTCTGCAAAGGATCCTTTCTTTCTTGAAAGCCAGCGAAGAGCCCAGTCACCCTTACGCTTTACAGAAGGTACTGTTTCGAGTGCTTTGAACAAGTGACTTTTCTCATTTGTGTCCTTGATGTAAGTATCAATAAGTAGAGAGTACGTTTCAGCATGGATGTTCTCCATCATAATTTGGAAACCGTAGAAAGCACGTGCTTCAGCCCAACAGACTTCGTTTGCGAAATTTATGACAAGGTTCTCGTTTACAATACCATCACTGGCTGCAAAGAAAGCAAGAACATGCTTGAGGAAGTGTTGCTCATCACTGTTGAGTTGCTCCCAATCTTTGAGATCTTCAGCAAGATCGATTTCTTCAGCAGTCCAAAAGGATGCTGCATGCTGTTTGTACATTCCCCAAATATCATCATGCTCAATTGGGAAGAGTACGAACCGATCAAGATTCTCTTGCATCATCGGTTCGATGAATTCATGAGAGAGGTCAATTTCAATTCCGTCCTCGTTTCGGTTGTGTTCGATTACCATATTTTCCACCTTCCATCACGCGCTGGAGTTTTACTTCCGTCCGAGATGGCACATAAATATGCCCATGCTCGACTCCTATGAACCAGTGTTTTCGAGGGTGTTTTAATCAAGGGACTGGGGCCCTTATTGTGATTTTAGAGCCGAAGCCTATATGGACTTAATTTAAATTTATTTTTTGTGATATTTTCAAGCCAGAATATACCCTCTTTTCCAGTGGAGGTAGGAGCAAAGAACTCTTCAACCTCCATGCTTAGCAAAAACCATGCGCAGTGAACTAAACATCCCGTTTGCAAAACTCAATCCTGAAGCAAGATTACCTACCCAAGGTAGTGCACTAGCTGCGGGCTGGGATTTGTATGCACTTGAAACGACAGTCGTTCCGAAGGGATCGTCGGTCATGATTCCAACTGGTTTGGCTTGCGCTATACCAGACGGATGGGAAGGACAAATTCGTTGCAGGTCATCCCTTGGCAAGAAAGGAATGATTCTCCCTAATGGTGTAGGAACCATCGATGCGGATTATCGAGGAGAACTCAAAGTCCTCGCAACATGGATAGGTTCAGGAGAGGAATTCCATGTTGAAAAGGGCGAACGTATCGCCCAGTTACTTTTCGCACCAGTCCCGTTAGTCCACATCGCTGAAGTTGATTACGAACAACTCACATCAACAGAACGTGGTGAAGGTGGTTTTGGATCATCAGGTCAATTCTGAGGTTCGACTATGCATCTTACTGACATCAAGAAATTCGACATTATCGGTTATAATGATGCAGTTGAAATGATGTCAGCATTGCAAATGCAACGGATAAAAGAAGAAATTCCAGACACTCTCCTCATCTTAGAACATCCAGAGATTGTGACTGTAGGACCTCGTGCTCGAAACGATGGAATCCATCCCCCTGATGATTACGCAACACAAGCGGTCGATCGAGGAGGAGGGTTGACATGGCATGGTCCTGGACAACTCGTGGTGTATCCAATATTATGCTGGAATCAAGATGATGAAACCTCAGTTGCAGCAATTATACACAAACTCGAACAATGGGTGATTGAATCACTAGCAACGCTCGACATCCACGGATATCGTGATGACCGAATGCAAGGAGTATGGGTTGATGGAAAGAAAATCTGCAGCATTGGATTGTCGTTTCTACGATGGGTTAGTCGACATGGATTCACAATCAATTACGACACTCCGCTTGGAAGAGTGGAAAAACTTCCAGGTTGCGGCCTTGCAGAAGCAACTACGACCTCACTTAACCGGCTCGATTATTCATTATCTCGACAAGATATTGAGCAAGCCCTTCTCTCTACTTACAACAAGTGCTTGAACCGCTGAGTTTGCAAAGGTTACAAACAAGTGCATATATGAGGAAGGCTAGAATTAAAATCATGGGCGAAGTCGTTCTCGGTATATCTGGTGCATCAGGTGCAGCCTATGGCGTTCGACTCGCAGAGGCTTTACAAGAACTCAAGATTCCAATTCGACTCGTTGTGAGCAATTCTGGACGCATCACGCTCAAGCATGAATGTAATACAACACCCGAGGAACTTGCGGAGAGAACGGGAGCACTCCTCGAAGAACAGGCCAACATCGGAGCAAAATCCGCCTCTGGATCAGCACCAATCGATGCAGTCGTCATCTGTCCTTGTTCAGGAACTACCCTCGGCAAACTTGCCGCCGGAATTGGTGATAATCTCATAACACGTTCTGCAATTGTGGCGATGAAAGAACGCCGAAAACTCATTATCGTGCCGAGAGAAGCCCCTTACGCCACTGTACATTTAGAGAACATGGCTAAACTCTCTGCATGGGGTACCATTGTCATCCCTGCTTCGCCTGGTTTCTACAATCATCCAACATCGATCGAGGACATGGTTGATTTTGTCGTTGCACGTATCCTCGATCAAATCGGACTGAAGCACTCCATCGGGAAAAGGTGGACTGGCGAAGAAATCGATGAATTCTAAACGTGAATCCATCGCCTTCAAATGATTCGCCTGCTTGTCTTAATTCATGAGCGGCGCAGAGTCACTTGATTCACTGACAGTGAATCAACTCAAAGACGAACTTGCTTCAAGAGCCTTACCCAAGTCCGGAAATAAGGCAGAACTTGTTGAACGCTTGCAACCTTTCTTCGCTTCAAAGGAAGACATTGTGTCAACATCGGTTTGGAAGAGAACGGTTGTAGGGCCATTAAATCTCTCTCAAGCCATAGGTTCTTTCTTCGTAGTGTCCTTACTTCTCATCGTTGTATTCAACCCTTCACTTATTGGATTAGGAGAAGATGAACCAGTTTACGAACCAATTGATTTCGATGCAAGTCAAGCACGATGGTATGCTGAAGAACTTGTTGCCTTAGGCCATCCTGAATGGGAAGGAAGAATGTCGGGTAGTCCTGAAGAAGCTGCTGCTGCTGAGATGATTTTAGATAATCTGACTGAAATGGGATATTCCCCGCAACTCAACACATTCGAAGTTCCAATGTTCGCAATCAACAGCGCTCCTGAAATTGCCATGTGCATACCTACTGTAGACTTCCTAACAGGGCCCTCGTGCAATTCAGGACTTGGCGCACAAATAACCACCTTTGAACACCGAGTCGAATACGTAATTCAAGGATACTCGGGTTCAGCGGATATCCAATTCGGACAAAGTATGGAACTCGTTGATCTCGATGACGGAACTGACGATTCACTGTGGTCTTCTGCATCCGGTAAAGTTGGAATCATTCGTGGCGGATCGAGCATTAACGGAAATACTGGAATGTACATTAAGGCGGCTGAAAACTCCCTCGCGGGTCTATTTCGTATCAATAACCAGACGAATTGTGGCCAAGTCGAGGCTGATGATTGCGTCCCAATTTTCAAGTCAATTCGTGTTGATGAAATGAAGAGTAGTAACAGCGGTTCGATTCCTGAGGACATCCCGTTCATAGCAGTATCAAATCAAACTGGCAAACAGATGCTTGAGTTGGCAGAACAAGGCGCAGTCTTGCGACTATTTACTGACGTAGACAATACTGGTGAACTCTCCGTCAGCGTCCCATGCGGAACATTGTACGGAAAGAGTGAGGATTTGATCATCGTGGGCGCTCATCACGATACAGTCTACCATGGACCTGGAGCAGTGGATGATACGTCTGGAACTGCAAGTGTACTCGAGATGGCAAGACAAATTGCAATCATTGCAAATGAGAGTGGGACTCCCGAGTATACAATCAGATTCTGCACATGGGGTGGGGAAGAAGAAGGACTCTGGGGGAGTAAAGCATATGTCAATGCTAACGGAAATGAACTCGCTCGTAACCTTCGATTATACATCAACCTCGATATGAACCACGTTGATATTGACATGGCAAACAGAGGGAATAGTCTACGATTCTTTTCTAATTCAAAAACAGATATCAATCACGTTAGCGACATTGTTGATCAATTAAATGATGAACAATCGAGTGTCTTCTCAAAGTATTCCGTAACACTCACCAAAGAGACGACCATGCCATACAACTCAGACCATGGCCCGTTTGTGTACGACCTGCCAGATAGCGTAGAAGGTAATGCATTGGTTTGTTACGGGTCTGGATCTTGGGAATATCACACCTACAAAGATGACATGTCCCGATTCAACGAAGAGTCCCTTGGAATTTCTGTTATCGCCTACGGCACCTACCTGCGTTACCTCGCCTGGCCAGTAGAAGCCTAAGCGTCGCATTCAAGAAGGAAAGCAGAGTGGACTCCTCATGGTTAAGCCAAGCGCTCACGCATCGCATATCCTTGTCGCCTCTAAATCAGAGGCGTTACAAATCTCTGAAAAGATTGCAAAACTGAAAGATTTTGAAAAGCTAGCGCGAAAGAAATCAACCTGCCCATCATCTCAGCGAGGCGGAGATTTGGGATGGTTCCGCAAAGGAAACATGGTTCGTGAATTCGAAGAAGCAGTTTGGCAAACACCTCTGAAATCAGTTTCACCACCCGTAAAAACCACATTTGGCTATCACCTTATTTGGGTTCATGAACGCGAAGAGGAGTGAGATACATGTCGATTCGTGTCGGACTCGATGAGTATCGAGTAAATGGCGTCCATGGCTACTTTGACTATGAACATCAGCAAACTCAACCGTTTGTTGTATCCGTACGAGTAGATTTGATCAACGACGTTCATGATGAAGCCCTCTCGAGTACAGTGGATTATGGATTGTTGCAAAAAGCAGTTGACGTTGTGGTTCTAGAATCAAAACCCATTCGACTTTTGGAGAAGATGGCAGCGAACATCGCTGAATTTATTCAGAATAATGCAGAAGTTGAGACAATCTTTGTACGAATTGAGAAGCCAGATGCTCCATTGCCGCATCCAGGTGGTCTTCCGTTCATAGAACACACTTGGAATCGTACCGAGTAAAGGAAATCAACGGGAGACTTCAAAGAGAAGTCCTTCTTAGTCGCTTCATGGAATCTCCTTCTAGAGTGTACGTCCCAAGTGCAACTGAAGCAGATGGGACTGCTATAGGCATGGGATGTTTCAGCACCGAAGAAATCGCATGGCGGGTCCTCAAAACATTCCTTGGAAAGAGTGAACAAATGAGCCTTACTGAAGCCAGTGTTGTGGCTTGGGACGTTGATGTTCTTGGTGAAGATGGGATGACTGTATTATCATCGCTCGAAGGAAAAATTTGCCCAGTATGCCAGCGAAGAACATTTTGGGTAGATTTAGAACATCTCTCTGCACTTTGCTATGGTTCAAGTTGTTCAGCATGGATTGAACAAAGTACTGTTGATCCAGAAATTGTTGACTGCGGCTGGCCTCCTCTTCGATTCCTCAAGCAGGTCAAGGATATTGAAGAAGCGTACAATGAACTGAGAACGATCGGTTCTGATGTGGCATCATCTATGGAACAAACAAATGATGCAATCACCCAACAAATGTACGAATCGAACTTTAATGATGGTCAATGATCACATTTGCTCAATCGGAGAGATTCCTAAGCCTTCCAAACCAGTTCGCAACAAATTACGGCCTAGTTCACTCATTTGGTAAAAGAATCCGTCAATTACGTTTTCGTTGAGTACGTGACAATCTCGATAGAATCCGTTGTAAGCATTGGCTAATTCAAGCATATGCAAAGCAAATATGTGTGTTTTTTGTTGTTCGACTGAGTGCTCTAGGACATCGTTATGGCAACAGATGAGTCGCATCAATTCGATAAGCCCTGATGGCATTGAGTCAATCTCTGGAATCTGAACAGGAGACTGCTCCAGTCCTGAAGCTCTGCGCGAGATGGAGCAGGCTCTGGTGTGAGAGTACATAATGAAAGGAGCAGAACCTGCTTCGAAAGCAAGAGCTTCTTCCCAACGGAATGTGAATCCTTTCTCCGGACTGACTTTGATGATGTTGAAACGAACTGCTGCAGTACCAACTGCTTCTGCAATGGCCGCTATCTGTTCTTCGTCATAGTCTGGACGAAGGCCTTTGACCACGACTGCCGCTTGTGCATGAGCCTCTTCCAAAAGGTCATCCATGAACACAACGTTTCCTTTTCGTGTACTCATCTTCCCTTCTGGGAGTTTGATGAAGGAGTAGAAGAGAACTTCAGGGCGCTTTACTCCAAGTTCTTCTAAGGTCATCCCAACCTGCTTGGCTTGGAGTTTATGATCTTCGCCAAGAACGTTGATGAGGCGATTGGATTGACCCCACTTCCATTGATGATAGGCAATATCTCTTGTTGCATAGAGCGAAGAACCATCCCCTCTTCTATAGAAGAATTCGGTCTTTCCTTTCAAGCCTCGAGCACCCAGATCCAGATAGCCAGCACCATTATCTGCAGTTCCAGCAATTTCCAAATTGTCTAACGTTTCCATCAATTTGGAAACCGTCCCTTCTACAACGAACTTGGATTCCTTAGTAAACGTGGTAAAAGAGATTCCAAGACGACCGAGCGTTTCGAGCATTCCATCAAGTACGGGTGAATAAGCGTCCTCAAACGATTGAAGCACTTCCGCATCCCCATGTTCACTCGCATGAACGAGGCGACCTATTTCGGATTCAATTTCTGCTTTCTTAGCATCATCAGATTCAGAGCGTAGAATTTGAGCTGCTTGATACCAACGTACCCTTTGGTGATCTTCTTTACCAAGCCAACGTTCTGAAGGTTTACTTCGTTCAGAGAGAAGTGAATTGACTTCTTCTTCGGAAAGGTTTTCCAAAGCCCAGGCGAGAACACCTACTTGTTTCCCCATATCATCAACATAGTACTCTGCACGTACTTCATCTCCGTGAAGGCGATGGAGTCGAACAAGGGTATCTCCAAGAATTGCATTTCGTGCTCTTCCGACGTGGAAAGGACCGTTAGGATTTGCAGAAGTGTGTTCAATCAAAACCGAACGAGATGCTGATTTGGAGTTCTTTGTAGCATCTCCGACGTGAATTGCACCTGCAAGAATCTGCTCAGCAAGCCAAACAGGATTTGCTTTGAAATTCAAATAACCATTAACTGCACTTATGGATTCCAAACAATCGAGATCCGGGAATTCATTTGCAATGACATCAGCAATCTGTTGAGGGGCTTGACGTAATATTGAGGCAAAAGCAAAACAAGGCAATGTTATGTCACCTTGGCCGGACTCTCTACTTCGTTGCAAAGCCGATGCCCACGTCCCATGCTCAATACCTTTTGAACCAAGCAATGTCTCAAGATGAGGCTCGATGATTTTACGCAGCAACTTCATTTTGAAACCTCACATCATCGGATAACGTAGGATTGCTGCGAGTCCAGCAAAACCTAGAGCAAGTTGTGAACCTTCCTCTGTATCAATTGAAATAAATACGACTTCACTGTTTGATTTCGAAGCTAAATCCGAAAGTGCATCAATCAATGAGACACTACTCAATTCCTCGTGTGAGTTATTACTTGCTTTACAGGAAGGACAGTTTGGTAATTCTTCAGTTCTGCCGACAGAGGCAGTCCATGTATGATCACAGGAACCACATTGAATTTCAACGGAGTTCTTCCTCATACTTTCAGAGATGAGTAATGTATCGACTGCACCTTGTTGAAGTGCTTTACGAATCATCATCTCACCATAAGTTGCCTTTGGATGAGTTTTGATAAGTTCTGAAAGGAAGCGATTCATCATTTGACGCTCAGCATCGAGTTCTATTTCACCCATCATTGCACCTGCATTTCCGACCAACTCACGAACACCGGATTCATTTGAATAACCAACATCGAACGTGGTTTTGGCAATTCGCTTAGCAATCTCGTGATGGAAATATTCGTTTCGAACGACGAAATCCTTGGTCGCACCAGGGCCTCCAATGATAATAGCCTGAATGTTCTCAAGATTCGGTAGCCAGTAGGAACATGCGTGCTCTGTTGCTCGCTTGAAGAAATTGTGAGCAGCTTCTTCGATCAATCGCTCGAAACGTTGAGCAGATTGTCCACCTTGGCGGTGTTTGCCCATAATGTTCGAGACAAGGTGTTCTTGAACATGAATTCGCTTTCCAGAAGCGATACCATATGCAGCCTCTGCTCTGTCAATCACAAACAGGCCGTATGACCGCTTGTCAACAAGCATGTCCTCAAGTTGTGTTAGTTCAAATACTGAGTCGCAACGATACCTGAATGAAAGAAGGGATTGGGGCGGATCTTCGATAACCACTGTGGTTTGACGAGTCTTGTTGTTACCAACAATGATTGCCCCAGTGAAAAGAGCAATCCCTCTTTCGCCAGCATTTTTGAATCTTGAAAGTGAAGATAACGCAGACTCAATGGCACCTTGAACATTTTTCCGTGTTCCTTTGGATTTGATATTGGCAGCTTGGCCGTGTTCGTTTTGCAGAAGCGAACGAGCATCACTGATTTGTCGATCTGGAGGGATAATGACGGTAACGAGTTCCGTTCCATAGCCCTTCATTTCCCGTAGGTCTTCCAAGGCCAATTTAAGTCGAAGACGTCTTGTCGCTAATTCAGCATCTTCCGACATACCTCTTCCCTCTACCATTGGGGTCGAACCAAGGGTTTTCAACCCTCGCCTTAGATTTGGATGGACAACGCCTATGAAGCGCCATGAATAGGCAAGAACATGGTTGCACCAATCATTGTCGCACTCGGCGGTTCGCTCCTCTACGGAGATCATGATGTGAAGACATGGCTCGGACAACTGCGCCAGACATTGGTTCACATCGAAGGAAACGGACGCAAAATAGGACTCGTAGTCGGAGGGGGCAAGCCTGCAAGAGAAGGTATTACTCTCGCCAATGAGGTCATCAGCGACCGATTTCGACTCGACGATATCGGTATAGCTGCAACTCGGTTAAATGCCACAATACTTCAGAAGATGTTGCAAGAAATTGGTTGCAATGTGGCTCCATCCATACCTGAAACCACTTCTGAGGCTGCGACGATGTTCGATTCATTCAATATCGTCGTCATGGGAGGTACTAAGCCCGGACACACAACAGATGCGGTTAGTGTTGCCTTTGCACGTGACTCGGGTTCCGCTCATGTCATAATTGCAACAAATGTGTCCCACGTTTATACTGCGGATCCACGAAAAGACGAATCTGCAACCGCTATAGAAGAGATGACACTAGATGAGTTAAGTGCAATCACAGGAACTGAATCACTCAAGCCAGGACAAAGCGCGGCAGTCGATCCAATAGCCGTTCAATGGGCAAAGGATGCTCTATTGCGAATTGGAGTCCTTGATGGGCGGGATATCCGTCGACTTGAAGATGCATTAGAAGGACGGCCATTTGAGGGAACCTTAGTTCGCCCGGAGTGAGATAAATGGTCGATGCAGAAGCAATCAGAAAGAAATCAAAGAACATGCCAAAGCGTTCCAAAGCACAGGCGTTAACACCATCACACAAACATTGTCGTATCTGTGGAATTGATATTCCAGGAAAATCTGAAGAAAGAGTTTGCAAGGTCGAGGAATGCATCGAACGTTATGAAAAAGACGAGAAAAACAAAGACCGAATGCGTAAATGGATGCTCATCTTCTTCGGAATATTTGCATTCATTACCGTTTTGCCTGTACTTTCGAGAGTAATGTGAGTTCATTCGTCCTTTCTGTACCAGCCCTCTGGCAGCTTCATCGGATCAACGGGCTGTGCCGCTTTGACTCTTCGAACAATCTCCAGACGCAGAGCATCAAGTCCGACATCTTCCGTAGCACTCATGGTTGGACGACCTTCTTCATCGTAAAGTAGAGGCAACTCAGGCGTCCCCTTGGAACCCGCTTCTCTCCAAGCCTGTTCTTCTTGCTGCACGAGGTCCCATTCTTCTGGACGAGGAGTGAGAAGATCTGCTTTTGATGTAACAACGAGCATATCGGTGCCTGGAAGTAAACGGTCTACATCTTCGAGTAAATTCAACTGTTCTTCGAGTGGAGTTCCGCATGCTTCACTGGTATCCAAGAGGAACAGAACGAGAGACCCGATGTTCTCAAGGGCTGCAATCGCTTGTTGTTCAATCGCATTTCTTCGGCTCATTGGTCTGTCAAGCAATCCTGGCGTATCCACCAGTTGGTGCACTAATCGGCGATGGGTGAAATGGCCTACGTGGATTTGTTTTGTTGTGAAAGGATAGTGATTGACTTCCATGTTTCCTGATGAGAGTGATGAGATGAAAGCAGACTTTCCTACGTTAGGAGCACCACAAACAACGATACAAGGAAGCAGTGTTTCGATTTGAGGAAGAGCCTTGAGTGTTTCTCGAGCCTCATTGAGCCACTTCAAAGATGGGCCAACTCGACCAAGAATCGATCCAATTCGCCCATAGGCTTCCCTACGAGCTTCATGCATCAGTTCAACCTGAGCTGTTCGTACAATCTTTCGTGTGTTTTGAGTAGCAATACGCAAAACTTGGGTACCTCCCCACTGAAGCATTGAGAGGTGATGGCGATAATCATCAGTACCAACACATGCTTCAATCATTGCAAGGTCAAATTGTGGAGAATGATCCAGTGACGGCCACGTTTGAACAGTTTCCCTAAACAACGTATCAATGATATCCGCTGCGGTTTGAATCATACGAGTGAGTTGTTTCCTTGTACGGAAGACTCGATTGTAGTCATCGACTCGGTCTGCAGCCTTGCGAGCCCGAGAAAATGCTTTGTCGAGGACCTCGTCCTCAAACAGCACAGTAGGCAATTGACGCCATGTCACCTTCATAGGTACCCCATGTCATCCGGAGCGACAACCCTTCATGAACCCATCACATCAAAAAGCCGATGATGTAGTAATTGCACATTGTTCATGTAGGGTCGGCTCTCAGGGCACATCATGGCGAAAAAATCTTCGGAAATTGCACTCCCAAAATGGGCCACAGGCCTGTGGAAAGAACTTGGCTCACCTGACTTAGATACCATTCAAGGAATCCACAACGGTGACCTTCTTGAGCGACGTAACGGCTTGCGAAGAGATGACCTCGTTGAAATCCAAATTGACGCCAGAGCACTTCTCTCCGATACTGAACCATGGATACGTGGTCGTTTAATCTCCTCTGGGAAATCAAGTCTCGAGATTCTCGATGAAAACGGATCTCGTCGATTTGTTGCAAGAGAAACAATCGTTCAGATCGTACTCGTTGCTCACATGCGACCAGCGTACATCGATGACAAAGAACTTCTCGCTTTCGAAAGAGAGGATATGAAGCGACGTTCTACTCTTCACGAGAAGGTTGAGAAAGAAACCGCAGGCAACGATGACGCACACCTTTGGGGATGAACCCATGGATGCCCCAGAGGGTTGGTCTATTGTAGAGCGATGCCTCATGCGTGAGTTTGAATTCAAAAATTTCGTTGGATCAAAATCCTTTGTTGACAAAGTCAGTGCTTTGTGTGAGGAAGAGAATCATCACGCAGACATTCATTTTGGTTGGGGTTACGTTGTGATTGAACTCACAACACATGATGAAAATGCAATAACAATGCTTGATGTTGACCTTGCAACCAAAATTAATGCGATTGGAGGTTAATCAATGGCAGTTGATCCAAAGGGAAGGACAGCACCGGGATATGAACGACACATGTTCATCTGTGGCCATGAGCGCCCACCTGAGTCGGCACGACCGAGTTGTAAGAACCGAGGAAGCCTAGACCTTCTACCACGTATCAAGCAGGCAATCCGAGAAGAGGGGCTCTCTTCGATTCGTGTTCAAAAGTCCGGATGTCTCGATTTTTGTGAGAATGGTATCGCATGCGTTGTTTACCCGGAAGTAACCTGGTATCAATTGTCAAGTGACATGGATATTGCATCCATCATTAAACACCTAAAAGACGGTACGATAAGCACTACTGACTTGATGAAACTTGAATCAGAGTGATCAAAGTTTTACTGGTCGTGTTGCACCACATGCTTGGCACTTCAAGAGCGTTGTACGGTCTTGTTTGACAAAGATTGTATCAGGTGCAGAGCATTGACTGCACTTGATGTAAGTATTCACATACCCAACGATTGCTTTCTTCAATCGCTTTGGAGGGATACGTCCTTTGAATCGAGCTCTAGGTCCATCTCTAGATCCAGAAGTACCGAGTTCGTTGAGAATGTATTGATAGACATGATTGTCATCTCTATCCATCATACCAACAACTTCTGTGAAGTTACGAAGAATCGTATTTGAACCTTCAATCATAATTTGAGGTTCAGGAAGTCTCCATCGAGCTCGAGAAGAGATATCCTCAGGGATGTTCTCACGGGCTCGCTTGAGAAGAGATTCATAATCAAAGTCGCTCATGGTCCCTCCTGACACCCCGTTCTCTTCAAGGCTTTGGGTCGAATATGGGCAAAGGATTCATGGAGGGTGGCCTTCTGGAATGAATCGATTACAATGGTCTCAAGTATTGAAGAGTTGAAAACAATCGCTACAAACCTTCGAAAGGATGGGTTGAATTCGCAACAAATTGCTGACGAACTTTCCTTATCTCAAGATACAATTGCATGGCTGCTAACAGGCACAAATACTGAACAGCGACCTACTGACGTACGCATTGGATGGCGTACAATCGGAGTTCGGCCTGCCCGTATCACTGCTATTGGCAATATCATGGCTGATGTGGTCATCGAAGAATTCGATGAAGCAGAAATCGTAGTCGGAATCTCAATCAATGGAATCGCATTCGCTCATGAAGTTGCTCAAGCGCTCGATGTTGAAGTTGCAATACACCGAAATGTCGATGGCGAGCCTGGCGCCGGTGCATTATCAAGTAAATACGGTCAAGTCGGAGGCGGTAAGAAAGTCGTCATAATCGATGACGTACTGTCCAGTGGCGTTACCATGAGCCAGACTATTGCTGCGATCAGAGCTGCTGGTGGTGAAGTTGTCCTTGCACTCGTACTCGTCAATAAAACCGTTCGAAATGAAATCGATAATGTCCCTCTGCGAGGTTTAATCCGCGCTGTTCCTGTCTGATTGGAGTTGAAAATAATGCATTGGTCCGACGTCGCAGCCAAGCGACTTGCTGAACGTGGAGAAAAACACATCATCTCCACGGGGATCACCCCGAGTGGAGAATTCCATATTGGGCATTTACGGGAAATCCTCACTGGCGACATGCTCACAAAGGCGGCTAAGAAAGCTGGTCTCGATGTTGAATTTGTCTTTATCGTCGATAGTGCAGACCCTTTACGCAAGGTCTACTCATTCCTTGATGATGAATACGAAGCCTACATTGGCCACCAATTGAAACAAATTCCACCGCCTACTCCTGAAGGCAAGCCTGATCATGAACGATTCTCCAATGGGGTCTCATATGCAGAACATTTCCTTGAACCGTTTAAGCAGGCGTTAGATCAAATCGATGTACGTCCAAGATTCATAGACAATTTTGAGTCATATTCATCTGGTAAATTTTCTGAACTAGCACGTATTGCTTGCAACAAGGCAACTGAAATTCGTGAAATTATTGAGCGTGTCTCTGGCAGAGAACTCTCTGACGATTGGTTCCCGTGGAATCCGATTGATTCAACAGGATCGATTGATGGAATCACAATCACAGGTTGGAACGACCCCTATGTTGAATGGGTTGATTCAAACGACCAACCCGGAAGAAGTGATGTCACAAAAGGAGAAGGGAAACTCCCATGGCGTATCGATTGGCCTGCAAAATGGGCATGGATTGGAGTCACAATGGAACCATTCGGAAAGGATCATGGAGCAGCAGGAGGATCGTACGATACTGGTAAGGAGATCGTTGAATTGTTTGGAAGAGAAGCACCTGTTGACCTCACATACGAGTGGATAAGCCTACGTGGACAAGGAGCAATGTCCTCCTCATCAGGCAACACAATCGGCCCATTAGAGGCACTCTCTCTCGTCCCACCAGAAATCTTGCGATACTTGATTGCCTCGACAAAACCAAACAAGGCAATCGAATTCGATACTGGAATGGGGCTGGTTACTTTAGCGGACGAATTCGAACGCACTGCTTCTAGAGATTTCTCTATAGAACTGGCTAATGAAGATTTAAGCAGACGGAAGAGAGTCGCTGTGGAAGATGCTCAAATCGCTGTTGAACTATCAAGCATTTCATCCTCAAATGAAGCATCTCAAGTCACATTTAGGCATTTGGCACTTCTTGCTCAAACAAAATCGGATGACCGTGCGGTATGGGCCTCAATTGGAATTCAGGGCCAAGCATCTCCATCGATGATCGATCGATTGGCACGAATGCGTACATGGATTGCATCAAGGCACTTCCCTGAAGAGTTGCGCATCACAATCCTGGACACACCGAACCAAGATGCATTAGCGCTCTTAGGTGATGAAGAGCGACTCATATTACCAACCATCATTGAACTGTTTAGTTCATGTGAGTGGATTAGTTCTGGGATTCAATCAGCGATTTCGAATTCTGCCAAATCAATCGAACTGTCCCCTAGGGTCGCTTACCGTACACTGTACCTGTGCATTATGGGAACTGAAAAGGGGCCTCGATTACCAGCGATTCTTTCAGAATTGGATAGAAAGGTGATTCTTTCTTTACTCAACCAATGCCTTTGATAAAACTCTCAAAGAACCACTTATTTCGAAACGTTCGACCCTAAGAATTGAAAAGAGGTCGTACTCTCCTGTTGAACATGGCAGGCGTCTATTGTCCGACATGCGAGGTCGGTGTAGAGGCTGCTGCAAAGTTTTGTTTATCTTGTGGCCATGACCTTCTTGTACAAGGCCCAATTACTTCTACAGGGCACGATTTGAACCAACTCAAGGAAGTTATTCGACACCGCCAAGACCTCTCTATGGCTGAAAAGTTTGACATGATTGCTCGTGTTGAGGAAGGAGCAAATCCGATTACGATGGGAATTGCTGCTGCTGCGGACGACGGAGCGAGCATTGACATTGGTCAAGCCTTTGAAGGAAGCGAAAACGAACTTTCACCCAAGAAAGATCACGACTGGGGACAATCCCCTGCTGCTAACGCTGCTGTACGAGCTGTTGTAAGGGGCACAAGTGGCTGGGATATGATTCAAGCAGGAACTCTCGATATGTCCGAGGGCTTATTCCGTGGTGCAATGACTCACGGAATGGATGCATCTACACACATTCATGATGTTGCAAGCGGAGAGCACGAAGGAATTGATCCTGAAGCAATGCGAGCAATCCCTGTCCTCAAACCACCCAAGCGCAGTTTCTGTCCAAAGTGTGGTTCCGATATCCATGCGAATACAATGCTCCAGTGGCGTAAATGGAGAGAATCATCTTCTGATGTTGTCTCAATGCAAATGGAAGCGGCTATGGAAACGGCCCTCATTGAAGTTGCGAGCCACTACGTGAATGTGATCCAAGCACTCAAAGACGAAAGAGACGATGCTGTTGCCAGAGCTGCTAAGTCAGCAGCAGAGACCAATGCTGAAAGTCTTCGAGAGAAGATTGAAGCCGAAGTACGAGCCGAACTTGGAAAAGAAGAAGCGGCATCTCCAAAGTCAAAGACTTCTGAAAATAAGAAAACTGGTTCAACCAAAAAAGCAGCCCCTGCAAAGAGCGCTCCTAAGAAAAACAAGCCGAAATCTAGTGGGATGTTTGGTTCCAAGCGACCGAAGAAGACCTATGAAGGCGAACCTGGAGGTAAAGCAGATTGGTTCCTATCAGATGCGTTAGACACAGTCTATGACCCACACGGAACTGGAAAAACAGTCAAGGGCGCTACTATTTTAGCGCGTTCAGCAGATGGAAATGTTCGAGTTCGCGATGTTATTCGTGCTTATGCATTGCAAGGCAATGATGGAATTAGTGAACTTGCTTGGACAAGTCCACTGACTCAATATCTCATCGAAGCCTTTGATGCGTGTTGAGTGCCCAATGAGTTACTACGCTGGAAGGTGTTCAGGTGACGTTTGACTCAGAATATGAACCCTTCTTCCAACCACCAGGGTGGATTGTTGGGCCAATATGGGCTGTTTTGTACACAATGCTTGCCATCAGCATTTATGTCACATTAATGAATCGTGATAAATTAGAAAAGTTCAATTTAATCGTTTTTGTATTCTTTGCCCAACTTGCATTGAATTTACTTTGGCCAAGCGTATTCAATTCAGCTGATTACCTCCTTTCGCTCGTGATGATTACCTTCATGATTGTATTCTCCATCATCTATGCATACTTAACATTCAAACCATTACCGAACGCTTCAAAACTCGTATGGCCTTACATTGCGTGGATTGGTTTTGCTGCTGCGATAAATACTGCCTACTATCTTGAATTTAGATGATCTATGAAACCCATGATTACATTGCAGGGTATATCTTCAAATATCATTGACAGAAAGTAAAATTAATGAATTACGAAAACCTTAGCGTTATTCAATTGAAAACCATGTGCAGAGAACGTGGTTTGAGAGTCAGCGGGAATAAAAACGAAGTGATTATTCGCCTGATGGAAAATGATGAACGATCAGTTCCTCAGTACCAACAACAGACACAACCTCAATCTCAACAACAATACATGCAAACGCCTCAACAAATTATTCACATTACTCAAAGTGGTGGAACGACAGGTTTTGCACAAGTTATTGGATCATTAATCATCATATATGGTATGTTTAGAATCGGAATGGCAATGTTCTTTTCAGCCTTTGATGAGGAAGTATTTCTGTTTGAATCATTTCTTGCGTGGGGAATAGGATTCCTCTACATCATTGGAGGAGTGATTACAATATTGGGGTATAGAAATGGGATGTTTTTGACATTAACGACATTAATTATTTCAGGAAGCCTTTCAATAATGTACCATGATGAATGGAGTCCGCTCTCAGTTGGTCTTGATGGAACACTCCCCATATCTTGGTCTCTCATGTGCTCCTTTACCTGCTCAGTGATTGTAGGCATACCATTGTTTGCTGAATTCAATAATCTCAAGCCAGGTTGGCCTTTAGAGAATTCAGGAGGTTATCCGACAAAGTCACATCCATCTAGACAAAAGCGAGTCTCTCAGAGTCGGCCTGCGGTTCAAGATGATGACAAAGTCCTTCTAGAGTGCCCATATTGTTCAGCACATTTCAATGTCAAGGCTGGAACAACCGGAACTGCAACATGCCCCGCATGCAAGAAGAAAGTCTCTGTCTGAGAAAGTTGAATATTCTCAAAGAGATTCAATGACAAGTGCGATACCTTGTCCACCGCCGATGCAGGCTGTTGCAATACCGTACTTTCCACCAGAGCGCTTCAATTGATGAGCAAGAGTAAGCGTTAGTCGAGTCCCTGTAGCAGCCAGAGGGTGCCCAAGGCCAACAGCTCCTCCGTTGACGTTGACTTTTTCAACATCCAAACCGAGTTCCTTTACACAAGCAACTGCTTGGCCTGCAAACGCCTCATTGATTTCCCAGAGATCGATATCATCCACTGTAAGACCTGTTCGTTCTAGTGCCTTCCGTGAGGCTGGAACTGGGCCATAGGCCATGATTGCTGGCTCTAATCCGACAATACCCCATCCAACCAGTCTTGCAAGTGGTTCATCACCATCTGCTGCTGCTTGAGATGCGGATTTGATGACAACTGCTGCTGCACCATCAACGATTCCAGAGGCATTACCTGCAGTAACCAAGGATTCAGGTCCGAATGCTGTTGGCAGTTTTGCCAACGATTCAGGAGAGGTGTTGTGAACGACGTGATCTTCATCCTTTGCCGAGATGATTGTCTCTCCTCTGCGTGATTTGATGACAACATCTACTATTTCTTCTTCAAAGACTCCATTCTCTATAGATGAGATGACTCTTTGATGAGAACGGGCTGCAAATGCATCTGTTTCTTCTCGCGTAACACCTTTCCTTGCGCAAATCTCATCACTTGTTTGGGCCATGTATTTACCACATGTCAAATCTTGAAGGTTTGTCATCATATAATCCTCTACAGGAGGTGAACGGCCGAGTTTCCATCCGTCCCTAGCACCTCGAAGTACGTGAGGAGCTTGAGAAAGATTCTCCATTCCACCTGCCACAACTGTTGAGGCTTCATCGAGCATGATCATTTGGGCGCCTGTGATAATGGATTGTATCCCTGAACCACAGATGCGCGAAAGTGTAAGCATCGGCACTTCTTGTGGAATACCGGCTTTCAGACCTGCGTGTCGAGCACCATAGATTGATTGTGAACATGTTTGAAGAGCATATCCCATGACAACATGGTCAACGTTTGATGGATTTGTGTTCGTCTTTTCAAGAGCACCTTTGATAGCAATAGCGCCCAGTTCTTGAGCACTAACAGACTTGAGAAGACCACCTTGCTTTCCATCTCCACGCTTTCCTCCAACCCATTCACAAAACGGTGTTCGAGCGCCGCCAACCAATACAACATCTTCTGCCATGAACCTCCGAGTTCAACTCGGGTCATCAAGGGTACGCTTCAATGATTAGAGATTCATCAATGAAATAACGATTCCACCAATGGTCAAACAAAGTGGAACAATCATGACTTCAAATGCTGAACGCATCTTTCCAAGATTAGCCAATTCTGAACCTCTTTGGAGTGTGGCTTTGATACCAGGCGCATCTTCACCAACGACTTCCAGCAAAGTATTCTGCAGTGTTCCATCAAGACCCTCATTTTGAATATCTTCCTGAGGACGGCTGCGAGTGGTTCCAAGGAGGTAAACAGGATTCCCTATACGAAGCGCATATACTGTCCATCGATGCTTACGTACGTCTCCACCAGTAAACAGACGAGCAGCAAATTCAGCACCTATTTCTTTACGCAAACTATCCGCATGGTTTGATTCCCATCTACGAAGATAGTTCCCCATATCGACTCTCTTGAACGTAGTAGGTTTAACGAGAATCCCTCCAGTCCCATCATTAAGGATGAAAGGTACTGCTCCACTGTCGGAACGAACTGTTTGCCAATGACATTCTGTTTTTGTATTTCCTTCACTGTCTGTTGTTTGTTTGCAAATTTTAACTTCGTATTTCCAATTGAATTGTACGCAATTTGGAATGACTCTATTGGGATGACCATCAACAACAACCCTCAATACACCTGCTTTGGATGGTCTCACTTGACCAACCAATTCGGGGTTTCCAACTGCAACTGAGCGAACAAGGCTCGTGGGGGTATCTGCCATTTGCCGCTGCATCTTATACTGAAAGTATCCTAATATTGTCCAAATTAATCCGACGCCTAAGACAATATAACTAATCCAAGTAAGATCATCTGATACTTTTTCGCTTCCATCTTCAGTGATTATCGTTGCAACTCCATTGTTTTCTGAAATGAACAAACCAGCAGCAATGCAAACACCGATTACAAGTGCAATCATCATCACACCATAGGTCGACATAACTGCAGGTCGGGGAGTTCCAACCTTCACTGGATGCTCTGGCAATGGGCTTCCATCACCGTGAGGTAGATATTGGTCTTCGTTCCAAGAGGCAGGGCCTGGAGCGGGAAGAATCCAATCACTAGGATCGGTGGTTGGAGTAAACGTTGAACGCCCCATCCACCACGAATCAATCGAGTAACCTTTGTCCAGAGCTTCCGCCTCAAGAGATTCAGGTTGTGGTGCATTTTTCCTTACCTTGTGAAGATCTGCTTCAAGAGAACCTGGAGACGAAAGTGCGATAACGAGAAGTCCAAGAAGACAAAGAAGAGGATTTACTATCCCTGCGAGGACTAAAATTACGCCAATTATCCAGCCAATCCATCCCAACCAAGTGTAAGGTAAAGTTAGTTGAAATAATCCTCTGTCGAGGTTCATATCTTTGATGTCCATGGTAAAGGCAACGGATGCAGGTTTATGTTAGTAGCGAATGTTATTCTCTTTGAATACCAATTACTTTGACGAGGATTCTTTTTGGCCTTTGTCCATCGAATTCAGCATAATGAATCTGCTCCCATGTACCAAGATGTAATCTGCCATTTTGAACAGGCATTGTGACTTGCTGCCCCAGCAATTGACGCTTTAGATGAGCATCTCCATTATCTTCGCCTGTTCGATGATGTTGATATTCTGGACCGTTACGACCATCTTTGCCATGATAGGGAGCAACTTTCTCCAACCATTCCATTATGTCCTGATGAAGACCTCTTTCGAGATCGTTTACGTAACAAGATGCTGTAATGTGCATCGGATTAACCAACACGAGTCCATCGACAACGTTGCTTTCTGAAACGATTTTCTCGACTTGTTCAGTGATGCACAGAATCTGATAACGTTCCTGTGTTTGAATGGTTATTTCTTCAACATATGTGCAAAACTGGCCTACGTTTCGTTCACCCATACTAGCACTTCCTTATTCTTGTTGTAGCACGTCATTTGCCCATTCAATTTTATCCGTTTTATTCTGAGCAACCGGCTCCATAAAGGCATTGTTTACCATTAATGGGATTGCTGCCATAAGCCCGCAGATGACACCACAAAACAGTTGGAAGCCGATAATTGCTCCATAAAGAACAGGTAGATTTACTTCTTTACCATTTCCAGGGTCAGGCACAGGCTCCAACAAAGTACCGACGATGTTAGTCACTGTCCAAATCAAAAGAAGCAACCATGTTAGACGGACCCCTGACTTCTTCCGATTGGTTATTTCCTTACCTGAATAAATAAAACCTGCACCAATAGATAACGTAAGAATTAGGATGATGTAATCATACCATTCGTACGAGACATCAACCTGACTCGATTCTGGAAGAATCTCAAGTATGAATGAACCACCCAATGTGAGAAGTAAAATTATGCTACCAAATATGATGACAAAAACACCAATCACTTTAGGAGCGGAACTGGGTTGTTGCATCATGATCATTTGGTGCTGAGTACCTGTAATCTGTTGAGGCATACCTGTAATCATGACTGGCTCAGATGCTTGATTATCAGAGATCATCATGCTTGGAATCGTTTTATCTTGCTCAGATTCAACGTTTGCCCAAAAGTCGTCTTTCTCTTCCATGTTATCACCATGCACAGGGTGATTTATGAATCATCGGTCTTCTTCAAGAAGGAAGACTGACTCGCTTTGTATGGGGAGATGGCATGACAAACGTTCTTGTGGTGTACAAGAAAAACTTTGAATCCATCCATGACGATAGTCTTGACCATCTAAAATCAAGCCTTCAAGATGCGAAATCCAATCATCAACTACGGGTTGAAATACGGGCTAGAGAGCGTGTAAGACGAGCTGATTTCATTGGACGAGACCTCGTGATTGTTCTTGGAGGCGATGGAACTCTTACGTCCATCTCCCACAACATCGATGAATCCACTCCGGTTATGGGAGTAAATTCTCATCCGAAATCAGACGACCCAACTGGGAGCGTAGGTTTCTACATGGATTCGACACTCGAAACCTTCTCCGAGGACTTAGAGAGGGCTTTGACTGGAAAAGCAATTGAGAATAATCTCCCAC
>ERZ1046148.468-NODE-468-length-24829-cov-11.559619_pt1 | contig 24829 bp, 25 predicted proteins | sample MGYA00383090_ERZ1046148 | MGnify/ENA primary metagenome ERZ1046148 (study PRJEB29581, sample SAMEA5548360) | metagenome | biome: marine; feature: coastal; material: water | depth 25 m | study: Short-term variability in the microbial, nano- and picoplankton... | reverse complement strand
GAATTCCCGCCAGACTATAGCGAATGCATCACTCTATGAACAGTGATTGATCACAAGCATGCCTTCTACTGCAGTTTCTGCACTTTCCTTCTCGTTCGTGGTTTCGTTTTGCTCCACCTTCGACCATGACTTTCTGAACTTCTTTGATGGTGCTGTACAGTACTTCCATAGCATGTTCATCCCAGAAGACTTGATGTGCATCCTCTTCGCCATATTTTAGGACACCATAAGGAGGCGATTTCTTGGTGTTTGTCTCAACAAGGGACACGTACGCCAAGAGTTGTACACGGTGAGATTGATGAGGTTTCTTCGGCACTCGTCCCGTTTTCTGCTCGACGGGGATGAATTCACCATCGATGACGACGATTTGATCGGGCCTTCCCCTCAATCCGGTTTTTTCATCTTGCAATAATCCACTTGATTTATCATCATCTGAATACACCAATTGTGTTCCTTCATCTAGTCCAACACGGTTTCTATTCTCAATCATCTCATTCTCAGCAAAGAGAGATTTTTGCAATTGCCAAGTAGCGAGAAATGTCCAAACGAAGGCAGTTACGATGAGTATGAATCCTGCTTGGCTTCGATTATCTGCTGCCGCTAATGCAATTGCATGCAGTCCAATAACAATCGTACAGAGCAATAGTCCAGCTTCGGTTTTCCCTCCTGAAAACCACCCTCCAAGGAATCCGATTGGATTCCATGTTGGTTCAAGGCCAGTCGCTTCGAAACTATTTGAGATTGTTTCAATTTCAGAAATAGTCGGTTCCATGTTAAGCCAATTTCTCCATGGTAGCACAATTGAAAGAATAGCAGCTCCGAGACAAGAAACAGACCACATGGATAGGATTTTAGCCAATTCCATTGGAGAATTAAGCAAATCATCGATGTAAACGAATGCAATCGAATCGATGGCAAATGCAATTATGATTCCAAACCACCAGGTCCAAATCAGAAGTTCTCGGCGTAATTTGATGATCGAAGATTGAAATTCATTCATCCCTTCATGAATTTGTTTATGTTTTTCCATACCGCTGGTTATGGCGTCACCGACTCCGGCTGCGCCTTCCTTTGCGAGTCGCCATGAAACAGGACAGTATGTGAAACGCTCGAGTTCACTCGCACTAACAGGTAACGGCTTTCCCTTTGAATCGATGTAAAACCCATCTGGGCCCTCGCTTCCCTCTGCAAATGTGACCCCCATATGTTCAATTTAAGACTCATCTATTTTGATATCTTCGCATACAATCCCATCTTTTCGGGTGGGGAGATGCTGCGAAGCGGTTAAGAAGAGGGTTTAGGTCGGTTGCTTGCTGAGGCAACAACATGTCGGAAGAAACAGGTCTCTTGATTCCACTTGAACTATACGAAGAGTCTGGTGTAAACATCGGTACAAAACAGAAGAGTGCGGACATGGGTCGCTTCATTGATTCCGTCAATTCTGATGGTCTTTACCTTCTGAATGTGAACGCTACAGATACCCGCGTTCGCATCATCGCTTCATTCCTCAACCAATATGACCCATCTCGAATTATGGTCGTTTCCGCACGACAATACGGACAGAGACCTGCTCGTATGTTTGCAGAAGCAATCGGAGCGCTTTCTGCAGTTGGCCGTTTCATTCCTGGAAGCCTAACAAATCCAGCTCTCCGCTCTTACAAAGAGCCAAACGTTTTGTTCGTTACAGATCCAGCATCTGACCAACAATCGCTCCGTGAAGCAGTTAACACAGGTCTTCCTATCGTAGGACTTGTTGATGCAAACAACAAGTTGCGAAACGTTGACGTTGCACTTCCTGCAAACAACAAGAGTCGTCACTCCCTCGCTTTGGTTTACTGGCTCCTCTCCAGAGAAGTCCTCAAACTACGTGGCGAAACCACTGATGAGGCATGGGCAGAAGCAAATGACCTCGAAGAATGGAAGTCAACCTTCTGATTCAGCCTTCGGTTGTAAGAAATTCGAAATCGCTTGAGCGGATTCCTCCACATCTGATAACTCGTGCATAAGCGTTCGAACAGATTTAGCTCCTGGTAATCCCTTTGAAAATGCAATAGCATGACGTTGCATCGATTGCTTAGCAAGGCCAGTCGTTTCTCGACAGAGTTCAACATATCGATCCCAGCACCATCTTCGGCTTGCAAATGCCCTTGATATTTCACTCATGGATCCCCATGAATCTTCATGCAACTGAACCCATGGTAATTCGGATTCATCCATCCAACCTAATCCTACTTTGATGCTACCAAACACATCCGGTCGTCCAATAGCAGCCCTTCCAACCATAAGCCCAGAGGCATTTGTTAATTCAAGACAACGTTGAGCACTCCCAGCATCTGTAATATCTCCATTTGCTACGACTGGAATGTCAACTGCATCGACTGCAACTTGTATGGTCTCCCAATCAGCAATGCCCGAATAGCGTTGTCGAAGAGTTCGTCCATGGATGCATAATCTCTGAGCACCGACCTTTTCGAGAGATTGGCAAATGTCAACAGCATTGTTTGGTCCTTGTCCAGTACCTAAGCGCATCTTTGCTGTTACAGGTATGTCGACTGCGTCTACAATATGTTCGACCATGGAAACAAGTTTCAAAGGCTCACCCATTAGTGCAGCCCCTGCGCAGATATTGGTGACTTTTGGAGCAGGACAGCCGAAATTAAGATCGATTACATCAGCACTTTCTTGCAGCATAGAAGCAGCAGCCACCATGTCTTCCATCGCACCACCAAAGATTTGAGGAATGAATGGAGTTTCTCTTGGATCAGATTCCATTCTTCTCCAGGAAGTGGTTGCCTCTCTGCTTAAGGCAGTACTATTGGTAAATTCGGTGATGGTAATATCTGCACCACACTCTTTGGCCAAAAGGCGATACGGAAGGTCTGAAACGCCAGCCATAGGGGCGAGATAGAGAGGTCTCTCTTCACCTGACCACGGTTCGAAAACATCGAATCCAATAGTCATCATTCATCGCCCGTTGTCAGCACTTCTTCAATCATATCACCGACACGTCGAATTCTTCGAAGAACTCGATCTAAGCGAGAAATGACGTTATGTTTTGCCACTTCGGGAGTCTCACCAATCATTCTGTAACCGAGTGGTAATCGTCCACCAAGTAAGTTCAGAAGAAGCATTTGGTCGGTTGAAGTTATCTTATTCATTGCAGTTTCAACAATCTCAACGGTCAGTTTCCCATTTCCTAGAGGCTTGAGTAATGAAGCATGTAGTCCTTCAGGAATCAAGCGCATGAATCCTCCTTTCTTCAACATCCAGTCTTCTCCACGGCGCTGATGTTGGGTTATCATAGCCGACCACAGAGCGATTGGAAGTCGGTCAGTTCGAGGAATTCGCTCGATAAGTCCGCATGTTCTGAATCGTTCAAACATTCGCCCTAAGCGTGCTTTTTGCCCGGGTATGGCTTCATCTGCATCATCTAATGAGATTGGTGTATCCGAGTTAAGGAGCATTGTAAACAGTTGTTCAGAAATTGAACCCTTGCGTAATTCATCACCTGGGCGTTCACCTAACATTCCTAAATCGGCCATCCATTGAGTAAGTACACTCGCTCCACCTTCTTCCTTAGGTGGGCGATAATCTACGATTGCAAGTGTAAGTGGAAGTGCAGAATCCTCAGGCAATTCGTTTGGTAAACGTTCTCCAGTCCGATTCCAAAATGAATCGATACGGTTCATTTTCTGTTCGATCATTAATCGATACTGAACAGAACACAATTCTAAGGCTTGACTAAGCCCTCCGCCTCGAAGCATGTAACGTCTCCAGCCTTTTCCCTCATTTGCAAAGGTAAGCAAACCGGAGTCAATTAAACGAGTGAGATGATGATTCAAAGCTGCAGGAGTCATTGCTAGTTCATCGGCAAGCATTTGCGCATCCCATGAACCACCAGGGTTGGGGAGAATATGGTCTCGAAGAAGGCGATGAATAGGAGATGCTGAACCATAATCAGCAGTCGCTTCTCCCTTTCTGCGGACAAAACAAAACGATTCAACAAACCAACCAACCAGTCTGTCAACCGAGCGGTCACTCGTTGGCATCGGTATCTCGTCCAACCGTACATTGAGCATGAACGTCCACCTCAACCGATGGTCTTTGAAGACTGTGCATCAATTGCTTTCTAGAAAGCGGTTATTGAACTCAACGTCGTCGGCCGTCTTCCCATTGATATCGCAATCGTTCAGGACGTTGGAATGTTTCAGGTTCGATATGAGGGCCAATTTCGAGGCGATCTTGACGAAGAATACCTCTGCGGCGTAGAACCTTTACTGCAGAATGAACGCTTGCTCGAGAACGGCCTATTCGACGTGCAAGTTCTGCTTGTGTCCTTGGAGTCCCCTCTTCGAGAATGTCATCAACGATTTGCCTCTGAACGGTAGATAATCCAATTGGAAGGCTTGAAGCCACCATTTCTTGACTTGTAGACATCGTCTGTAGAATCTCAACTTGTGCTGGACCTCCTGCAAAGTAACATGTTCTTCCGTTGACGGGCATCACTGTAATTGAACTCTCATTTTGTAATACATCAAGATGATGTCGTAGTGTGCCATTAGCAGCACTCAGTTCATGTTGGAGTTCTCGATAGCACAGGCCAGGATGTCGTTCTAGGGTACGTAGAACACGCATTCGAAACGGATGTTCAACTTGTTGTCGCTTTGAAGCAACTCCGCCAAAGGCAAACGCTGATGCTGCTGATGCAGCTGCTACAACTCCGTGTGCTAATCCAGCCACACCGCCAGCAGCACCTGCGATTCCTGCAGCGAGCCATGGCCTCTGCCGAACCCATTGTGCAAGAAGTGCCATAGGGTGTGGTTTGCTTTTTGGTATCTTAAACCATCGTCTCTTTGAGTCTAAGCGCCGATGATTGAACCCTTGTGGATTTTCATAAATGCAACGAGTGGAGAAAGTAATTTACCACATGTCTTCCCATGTTCAGATAAGCGGTATGTGACTCGAATTGGCGGTCCTTCACTGACACTACGGACAACGAGACCTTCCTCGACAAGGTAACGGAGTTTGTCTGAAAGTGTTCGCGAAGAGATTCCCTTGAGAAGATGTTTCATTTCATTGAATCGTCGATCTCCAGCAATGTAAAGCGTTGACAGAATCTCAATTGTCCATCGAGAACCAAAAACATCCAATGCTTCAACGGCAGCATCAACTTCCCAAGCGATATCGAATGGTCCTTGAGTTGAATGGTCGGAAAGAAGTGTTCTAATCTGGCCACCAGTTTGTATTGTTTCACCAATTTTGTCGCTGATTTCCCTTAATTCGGTCGGTGGTAGTATCATCGGTGGCTCTGGCATATCTACTCGGAAACAATAGGCATACTTGATTTCTTTTCAACACTAAGCAACAAAACGTGAAAGCGCATGATTCATGAACGGTTTGCTGTTCGTCCTCTTTATGAAGGCTGTAGAGAACGTTGCAATCGTCGGTGCGGGAAACATGGGGTCTGGAATTGCCCAGAAGAGCGCTCAAGAAGCATTCAATGTCCAAATGGTGGACCGAGAGGAACAATATGTTGCTCGTGGTCGTTCAATTATCGAAAATTTCCTTTCAGAAGCCATTGAACGCCGTATCTTTTCACAGGCAGAAGTCGATGCTACAATGAATCGAATAACCGATGTTATCGGCGTTGAGAATACTGCAGTTGACACTGATCTTGTCATTGAGGCTGTCTTTGAAGATTTTGACATCAAAACAGCGGTCTTTTCGACACTTGACGAAGTCTGTGGGGAAGATACGATTCTTGCATCCAACACCTCATCCCTATCCGTCAATGCTCTTGCTAAAGCGACTGGGCGACCTGACCGTTTCGTCGGTTTGCATTTCTTTTATCATCCTGCAAAGAACAGACTTATTGAAGTGATTCCAGCGGAAACAACCTCCAAGGAAACCCTTGATAGAACCGTCCAATACTGCAGAACGCTCGGAAAAGTCGTCATCGTTTGTAAAGACAGACCAGGATTTGTCGTCAATCGTTTCTTTGTTCCTTGGCTCAATGAAGCATGTCTCCTTCTTGAAGAAGGAATTGCGAACGCTGCTCAGATCGATGCCATCTCCCGTAAAGCATTCCGAATCGGATTAGGTCCATTTGGATTGATGAATTTGACAGGACCTCCAATCGCACTCCATTCAACAGATTATCTGGCAGAACAATTGAACACACCTCGATATGTTGGCGCTCAGAACCTAAGAGACCTGGTTGGAAACAATGAGATGTGGCCAATCGAAGAAGAGGATTCCTACAATGAAGAACAGTATACACTCGTATCAGAACGCCTTCTTGGCGTTGTATTCGGTGTTGCTGCACAAATTGTTGATGAAGACATTTGCACTATGGAAGATGTTGACAGAGGTGCTAAGGTTGGTTTACGATGGGCTAAGGGCCCATTCGAACTCATGAATCGTCTCGGAGTTGATGAAGCATATCGTATGGCTTCAGCATATCAACAACTTACTGGAGAGAAATGGATTCTTCCTGAATTCTTTGAACAACAAGCATCCAACTGGGACTTTTCCTATGTTGATCTCCATACAGAAGATGGAATTGCAACCATCACCATCAATCGTCCAGAAGCAATGAACGCCCTGAATGAAGTCGTCGTTGAACAATTGACACAAGCAGTTCAGGCTGCAAATGCAAACGATGCAGTGACAACAATTGTTCTCGATGGTGCAGGAAAAGCCTTCGTTGCGGGAGCGGATGTCAAATTCTTTGTCGATAAAATCCGTTCAGATTCAATCCCAGACATTGAAGTCTTTACTGAAAATGGGCATGTTCTCTTGTCTGCCTTGGAAGATTCAACCAAAACAACCGTTGCTCTCACCACTGGATTAGCTCTCGGCGGTGGACTTGAACTTGCTCTTGCTTGCGATTTCCGAATTGGTACACGAAGAACGCAATTCAGATTCCCAGAGACCAGTATTGGAATTTATCCTGCTCTTGGCGGAACACAACGTCCTGCTCGAATCGCAGGAAGGGAAATCGGTCGATGGGCAGTTCTTGCAGGGAATTTCATGAACGCTCAGACTGCTACAGATGTTGGACTTGTCACCCATCTGGTCGATGTTAACGATGTAAATGCAACCATTCAGACGATTCATTCGACAGGAAAACCAGAGAACAAATATCCAGGTGTTCCATCGAATGGAAGCAGCCCAGTTGTACAATTTGCTAAGAAATTCTATGCGGATGAAAACATGGCTACATTGCTTGCAGGAGGATGTCCAGAAGGTTTTGATGTTGAGGACAAAACAGTGGCACGTCAACTCAAATCACTCAAATTTACTGCCCCTATTGGACTTGCAATGGCCAGTGCTCGCATTGATGCGACTGGAACTACAACACTTTCAAAGGGACTTGAAATGGAACTTGCAGGACTGAATCAAATCTTCTCTACAGAAGATGCATTGGAAGGATTGAGCGCTCTTATCGAAGGACGTAGGGCAACCTACAAGAATGCCTAAGCCCATTCGTCGCCCATTGATTGAATAGATTTGAGAATCGCTGATAGATCGATAGATTTGCCTTGTTCTTGAGCGAGGAGAATATTGTTTTCAACCGCATCAACAAGAGCCTGTTCAGGATCTTCACCAAGAATGTCAGCAATGACGTCCTTCAGTGGTTTTGATTTCCCTTGAAGTATAGCAATTTGCGCTTTCATTTTTTCATCATCATCCTTAGGTGGACGTACGTTTGAACTCAAGCCATCACCTTGATTTTAATTTCAGAATTTGAATCCAACCAATGATCCCAAGATACAATCTCTTGGTCAGTCCATGAGGAAAGTGGGCCAATCACTCCAATCCGTTTTGTCGAATCTTCTTCTACAATATTTTGACTTTCTTTTACCCCAGGTGCTCCAAGAACAAGAGCACGGTCAAGGATACCCTGTGCTACAGCGAGGCTGTTTCTGTCAGTTGAACTCCAATATGCATGGAATCCTGGATGTGTGTGGACCCACAAACGGAAAGGAGCCATCATGCCAACAGGCGGACGTAATGGGACTCTACCAGGTGTTCCCCAGTCGATTTGGACTTCTCCATTTGCATCGATGAGGACGGATGTTTCAAGCCCAGCAATTAATGAAAGGTTGTAGACTAAATCCCACCGCCCATGTTCAGCAGCTCGCCTTTGGACGAGAAGAAGTTCCTCAGTATCAACCGCTTTGGCTTCGGCTTGGAGACAAGCAGCCATCCAGTGTTCGAATGTTAATCCCATTTCCTCGAGTTTTGTTACTGGAATCAAGCGATCACCTCTGGAAATTTGAGTTCTCCATACATGATGCTGCCCATTCGCTCTTTCAGAACAGGTTGGTTTCGTAAACGCCCAATAAGCCATGTCGCACCAGCTGCAGCAGCATTAACGTAACCAAATTGAATGTTACCAGCCTCAAGAGCCCCCTTGATTTGGCAACTTGCAGGTTCATGGTCTGGTGTCATCATCGTTACCAATTCTGTATGTGATTCACTGGTGAAGTAAACATGACCATCTCCAGTAGACCTCATATCAATCCACGGGATGTCTGAAGCGTGAACTAATCGCCTAGGGAGAGGGCGGTCTACGCCAATGAGAATGAAGTCATATCCTTCAAGTTGCTCTGCAGTTCTCAGATTCTCAGGAACAGAATGGCATGTTACATATTCAAAATCAGTGAACCTTCGAGCAAGCACTTCTGTCTTTGGCTTGCCAATATCAGACTTTGTAAACCGTTGATGACCGAGATTTGTGGCCTCGACAATATCCCCGTCCATGAGAGTGATTGTACATGTTCTCTGAATTCGTTCAAGTGCTGGAGCGAGAAGTTCGACGGTCATGCCACCAATTCCGCCAACACCTACGAGCAATATATTCGGGTTCGATTGTTGTTCCATAAATGCTTCAACGTTCGACTCTTTATGAACAGAAATCTAATTTTGGATTAATGGGAGCTTTTTGGTCGGTGGTGCAATACCCAAATCTTCAGGGAAAAACATCTCAGGATCAGGAAGAGGAATAGGGACGATCTCTCGACCAATGAGGGCCACACGGCTTGGTCTGCTTTCAGATAAAATACGTCGATCAACCTGCGGTGCTAGTTCGTTTGAAAAGTCAAGAATATCTTCGTGGCTTGGCATGTTTTCCATAGAGAGGTTCTCTCTGCTATGGCCGACGTAGACGTAGCCTTTGGCTTCGATCCAATCTGGATCTGCACGATTGTCAAGGGCTGCAAATTGTTTGATGTGTTCAGAAGACATATTGATTCCCTTCATCATCGTATGTCGACATACGATTCGGGTATCCAGACTTGGAAGTAAATCAATGGTTTTCTCGAATTGATCCCACGCGCCATTACCCCATTTTGGTCGACATACATCATCGAAAACCTGCTTATTGGGAGCATCAACCGATACATAGAGTTGAGTCGGAAGCGTATCTAAATTTTCCAGGACCTTTGGAAGAGTCCCATTGGTAACGAGCATTGTCGTCATTCCATGCTTATGGCACAAATCCATGTATTCACCAAGTTTGGTGTAGAGGGTTGGCTCGCCATTGAGTGAAATTGCAACATGCTTCGGGTCTTGTGCTTCCTTGAATTTTTCAGGAGTGACCTTGTCGTTCCCACCAAATCCTGAGAGCAATCGGCGTTGTGCCCGTACACTTTCGTAGAGAAGTTCGAGAGGATCTTGGTCAGTTAACTCAAGTGTGTCCATGTGTGGCTCTCGCCAGCAATATGTGCATGCAAGATTGCATTGGTCAACAACAGGAGACATCTGCATGCATGTATGGCTCTTTACTCCGTAGAATGTTCCTTTGTAGCACGCTCGGTCGCGTAGAAGTGATTCCTTTGTCCAGTGGCATGTCTTCACGCCACCATGTTCTCCAACAATGTGGTAGCGTTGCTTCTGTAGTTTGGCTTTCAGTCCTGGATCCATACCCATGTCGATTACTCCTAGAGCCGGATTCTTCGGTTGAGTTTCCTCGATTGAGAACGGCTCGGATGGACAATCCTCATGCTTTTCTCACTTGAAGAAAGCGGTCAGTTTCAAAGCAATACTAAGAAGGCATTTGCAGCCTTCTCACAAGCATTAGCAACATCATCTAAGCGTTGCAGTACACGATACATGTGCATGGCAGCAAGAGCATCATCATCGCCTTGGCTGAAGACCGTTGCCGCCGCAGCCATCTCCACAATATCAGCCTCGTGCTCAAGTTGATTGACTTCACTAATGAGATCGAACAGAACATTCATTTCTTTACGAGCAAATCCTGAATGGCTTAGATTCTTCAATTGCTCAACAGTATCTTCATATTTTGCAACAGTTGCAGAGACCGCTTCTGCCATTGTCGTTAAATTCCGTCTTGCATCTTCATTTTCAAACAATGGTCTGAATGAAAGTTGTTCAGCTACATTCTGTGCGTAGTCCGCAATTCTATCTTGGCGAGCAATCATCCGCAAGAAATTGTCTAGGCCAATGGTGATTCTAACGCCAGTACGGATTTCTTCTCTCAAATCATTCTTGAGATTATCTGCATTTAATTCGGCTTCGATTGTTTCTTTAATATGCTTTTCAGCATTCTGTCCTTTAGCGGCTACAGTAACTGCTTTCAACATACAATTAACGGTACTTTCCACTGCCTTTGCATGGTTGTGGAACATCTCAAATGGCGTTGGCTTAATTCCATCTTTTGAGATAATGATATCAGCTGGAGCTTCAGTTACCACCATTGTTTGTTCATCAGTAGATTCAATTTCTTTTTTAATCAAAATATAACCCGTAATTCCTATTGCGATAACAGTGACAACTGCCACATTCGTTGGATTGCCATTGAATAATATATAGAACAGAACTGCTCCAAATCCAGCAAATGGAAGGCTAGCAATCCAGCTGGCAGCGATTTTTCCAAAAACCCTGAAATCAACTGATGATGCGCCACCTGCTAGCCCAACTCCCACTACAGCACCCACTAATGTGTGTGTTGTAGAAATTGGTACTGCTAAGAATGGCATAGAGAAAATCAGTACTGTCGTTGCCGCCCCAAATTCGGCCGCAAATCCACGCGAAGGGGTAATGTGGGTGATTTTATTTCCAATAGTGTCCATGACTTTGTATCCCCATGTTGCAACACCAACCGTAATGCCTATACCACCGAGTAATAGAAGGCCGATAGGGACATCAACTTGATCTTGTGAAAGGATTCCGGTTGTAGAGGTTGCTATGTCATAGATTGCTGCCATTGGACCGATTGCATTTGCAACATCGTTCGCACCGTGTGCAAATGCAACATAACACGCGGTTATTACTTGAAGCCAAATGAACACTCTCTCTACGCCTGCATATCCTTCTTCTTTGAACTCATACCGTCGAAGTACCATCCACAAAAGAGAACTTGCAAGGCTTCCTATTGCTAAAGCAACTAAGAGACTGTTCAACGGAATCCATGCTCCATCAAGCAATGGATTGAATGTATTTCCATCTTTAGGGGGTAGCCAATTTTCTTTGTCGATATATCCTGCAGAATCGAGGTTCTTGTAAAATCCCTTAAGGCCCTTAAACTGCAGTGCGAGTCCTAGGACGAAAAACGTGGGTAGTGCGAGTAATGGAGCTAAATTTCGAGTACGTTCTAACGGTTTATCATGATTGAAAATCAATTTCCGGATTAAAACGAATGAAAGGTATGCTAGAATTCCACCTAAGAGGGGAGATGCCACCCAACTCAGAACGATTTCGCCAACTTTCCCCCAATTGACACTGCTAGGTTCGATCCACAAACCCATACCAATAACGCCTCCTACGATACTATGTGTCGTGGATACCGGTAGGCCAAACTTTGTAGCGACTGTTAGCCATATTGCGGCTGCGAGGAGAGCGGCCATGAATCCATACATCAATTTCTGACTAAGTTCGTAATCAAAACCATCATCTCCAAAATCAAGTACACCTTTGCGAATCGTATCAGTAACATGGCTACCGAAGAATACTGCGCCTGCGAATTCAAATACTGCAGCCACAATGATTGCTCTACGAAGTGTTAGGGCGCCACTCCCAACACTTGTTCCCATCGCATTTGCAACATCATTTGCGCCAATGTTCCAAGCCATGTACGCACAAACAAGTACCGCGACACCAAGTATCAACATCGTATTTGGTTCCATATGGGATTCTATACGGAGTTGGGTATATATTCTAAACTCCATATATTCTATATAGGTATATTGAGAGGGTTTCATGATAGCATGGCATCAGGACCCGGAGATACGTCGATTCGAAAAATCCAATCAACTGGCGGGGGCACGTTCACGTTGAGTTTACCTAAACAGTGGGTGATAAGTCAGCATCTGAAAACAAGCAATTCGATTAAGATCGATTGGAGACCAAGCGGAGCCCTGCGTTTGACTCCATTAGAACAAGAAAAGCAATCTCTGCGAACAATCAGTTTGGACCTGGGGCATCTTCCCGACGAGAGTCTATTTGACCATCTTATGGGAGCCTACATCGCTGGCGCAGACGTCATACGTATTCGGCATAATTCACAAGAGAAAAGGAAAATAAGTCAACAGATCAGAAGATTTCTACGAGCAACTCGTGGCTTCGAACTGTATGTTGAAGAGGATCAACTGTTCGAATTACATTGTCTTCTCAATACAGGTGACATGCCAATTACGTCAAGTCTTAATCGCATGTATCTCCAATTGTCAAGTTCAGTACGTGACATATTGAGTGTGTTTGAGGGAGATGATCCAACTTTCCTAGATGACCTTGAGGAACGAGAAAATGAAGTCGATTCTCTTCTTCACTTAATCGAGCGTCAAGTAAGATTACTCATCGATAATTATTCGATTGCCACAAAATTAAACATGACGCGAATTCAATCACTTGAATCAGGAAACCTTGCCCGTTCGCTTGAACGAATGATGGATCACGCCGTTCTGATTGGAAAAAACGTTCATGAACATTCTTCTGCGTTAGGGCATGAAGAAAACGAATCCTCGATAAAAAAGTTAGGTGAATGGCAAAATTCGCTCAAGGAATTGATGATTAATATTCGTATTCGAGACGCAAACCGAATCGAGGAAGCCCGAACCCATCTGAAAATGATTCAAAACGATTTACAGGACCATGAACGAGCTCTTTTTCAGAGCGAAAAAAAGCATTCCTGGATGCTTGTAGAATTATCTGTTTCAGAATCCATTCGCCGATTATGTGCTTATGCACGGGACTTTGGAGAGTCTCTGATCAACATGAATGCGTACAAGGGAATAAGGCTAGACGTAAAAGGTGTTTCTGAAAACATCTAATGTATAAAATGCACCTATGTGTTGGCCTTTTCACCTCTCCTTTGAATAGGTCGGGCGCCTACTTCTAAACAGGGACAACAATGGATATTGAACTCGAGACCTACGTAAACCAAACAATGGATAGCCAAAAATACAGAAGCGGGATATTCTCCAGTCTTCTTGAACGGTATGCTCGTGCAGTTGCATACTACAGAGCTCCAGTAGATACCCGCGGAATCCCTACAATTAAGGAGGAATAAATTATGGATAAATATTTAGAAAGCTATGTTGAGAACGCTATGGAGAACCTCGAATACCGCAATGGAATTCGATTTCTTCCTAACTGGATAAACAAGATTCTTTCCAGTGTTCGTCGATCCTGAATCAACGGCAACTGTCTTGAATGATAGGGTTCATGTTAGGCCATGAGCAAGTGGGCACCACATCTCGTTGGTTTGGCCACGCCACTCTCAACCATCGTCGGCTTAATGCTCGGTGGATGGTGGATGCTTGTACCGATTGTTCTCTTACTGGGTGTATATCCACTGCTTGACACTCTTGCTGGTTCAACCACGATTCATGATGTTGAACAGGAAGGGTTAGGCCATAACATCATTGTTCATCTTCATGGAATCCTTGTTCCACTCGTTGTACTTGCCTTACTGTTCAGAATTTGGGACGGTATCGGCTCAATTTCCATCGTTGTTCCAATCCTTGCAGCAGGTCTTGCAACTGGAGCAGCAGGCGTTGTCGCAGCCCATGAACTGGGACATCGTAAACCGAAATCGTTCAGTTGGTGGTTAGGGCGCCTCGACCTTTTTTCTGTTCTTTATCTTCACTATACTGTCGAACATAATCATACACATCACAAGCACTGGGCGAGAGAAGTTGATCCAACAAGTTCTCCATGGGGTAGAAGTATCTATGCACATTTCTTGCGAACGATTCCACTTCAATTGAGAAATGCCTTCAGAATACGTCGCAAAGATACGTTGATTTCAGTTGCATTGGAATTATGCCTCTTGATTGCACTAGCTGCTTGGGGTCTGCAATACTTCGTTGCTTTCATCGGTCAAGCAATCGTTGCGATTTACCTTCTTGAGTTTGTGAATTACATACAGCACCATGGTTTGCTTCGAGGAGAAGACGAGCGGCCTGGTGCACGACATGCATGGGAAAGCCGAAGTCGTTGGTCAAAATATACGTTGATGAACTTGACACTTCATGCATCTCATCATCTTCGATCGAGTACGCCTTATGAGCGACTCAAGCCACATGATGAATCCCCTCAGTTACCTGGAGGCTATTACCAAATGTTCTGGATATCGTTGATTCCACCACTCTTTCATCGATTGATGAGAAAGCGTGTTGATCATTCTGGTGGTGTTGGAGGGGCATAGCCCCCATTGACAGCTTCCTGAACAATCTTCAAATCAGATTCGACCATCATTTTAACCAGTTCTTCGAAGGTTGTTTTGGTTTCCCAACCCAACTTTTCCTTAGCGTAACTGGGGTCGCCAATGAGAAGGTCCACTTCAGCAGGACGGAAGAATTTCGGATTTGTACGAACACGAACAACACCAGATTGATCTGTTGCGATTGTATCTGATCCTTCACCAGACCAAGTAAGGTCCATCCCAATGTGAGAGAAAGCGAGAGAAATCATGTCACGGATGCTGTGTGTTCTTCCTGTAGCAATGACATAATCATCAGGTTTGTCTTGTTGAAGCATCTTCCATTGCATCTCAACGTAATCTCCAGCAAATCCCCAATCACGCTTTGAATCAACGTTTCCAATGTAGAGGCATTCGTCAAATCCATGCTTGATACGAGCCGCCATCATGGTAACCTTTCGCGTAACGAATTCAAGACCACGTCGTGGACTTTCGTGGTTGAAAAGAATTCCAGTACAAGCAAACATATCGTATGATTCTCGGTAGTTTCGAGTGATTTCAAACGCCATGACCTTTGCACATCCGTAAGGAGAACGTGGATGGAATGGTGTTTCTTCAGATTGTGGAACTTCTCGAACCTTTCCGTATTGCTCGCTTGAACCTGCTTGGTAGAATCGGCAACCAGGTGAATGCTTTCGAATTGCTTCGAGGCATCGTAGTGCTCCAAGTCCAGTAATGTCTGCGGTCATCATTGGAGATCTCCATGATTCAGGAACGAACGACATTGCACCGAGGTTATAGAATTCATCTGGTTTGACTTGATGAACTGCGTTATCAATTGAGTTCTGGTCAGCAAGATCGCCATTAAGCAGATGGAATTTATCATTGGTCATCAAGTGGTTGATGAGGTTGCGACCTAGGCTTGGCTGAGATACTCTGCGAACCAATCCATAGACGATGTATCCCTTTTCTAAGAGTAATTCTGCTAGGTATGAACCGTCTTGGCCGGTGATTCCCGTGATGAGGGCAGTCTTTTCGCTCATGATGATTCCTAAACCTTTCCTCTTTTGAAGGCGTCGGAGTTATTTTTAGACGGAAGTTTCTACATATATACAAATATACAAAAGCAATGAGTCAATCCCTAGAAGAGTATAATATGCTAATTTTGGTGGCGAAGTCATGCTGACAGTAAGCAATTTGACCAAGAGTTTTGGTTCTGGGTCTAACAAATTGGAAGTACTCAAAGGCGTGGATATGGCCATCACAAAAGGTGAGATGGTTGCTTTAATGGGCCCATCGGGATGTGGCAAATCCACATTATTGAACATCATAGGAGGTCTCCTTTCTGCAGACAGTGGAGAAATTGACCTCGAAGGACGCACCTATGGCCGTCAGAAACCGTCTGATGTTGTCGACATTCGACGCAAAGGGGTGGGATGGATCTTCCAAGACTTCCATCTTGTTCCATCGTTATCCGCAAAAGACAATGTCGCTATGGCACTCGAACTTTGTGGTTACAAAAGCGAAGAAGCTGAGGAGCGTGCGGTTGCTGCTCTCAACGAAGTTGGACTTGGAGACCGAACGCATCACATTCCAGACCAGTTATCAGGCGGTCAACAACAACGTGTAGCGATTGCTCGAGCAATTGCTGGAAAGCGTTCCATTCTTCTCGCAGATGAACCAACAGGGAATCTTGATATCGCTAGCGGTAAAGAAATCATGGAACTGTTCAAGAGATTGTGCAGTGACGAAGAGAATCCAATTTCAATATTGATGGTTACACACGACCCAGATCTTGCAACACAAGCAGACCGAATGTTGTTGCTTCGTGAGGGGAAGACCTTCGCCAGCGATATACGCAGCGCTTGGGGAATTGAAGAGGAGGAATGATTCTATGTCTGAAGAAACAGAACAAAAGTTCGTTGAATCAAACGAAATCAAAGAGAATGGCCGACTTGGTACGTTTATCCATCGAGTAAGAGAATTGCCTTCGAATTACAGAATGGCCCTTGTTAGTTCATGGCGAAATAAGGAACGAGGTCTCGCAGTCTTTGCAGGTGTCTTCCTTGCGTCCCTCGTAATTACTACTGTCCTTTCTTATGGTGTAGGACTGAGCCAAATTTTCCTTGCTACTTCACTTGAAGGCGAACCTGTCGATGCTAAAATCGAATTCGATCGTAAACCAGCAGAAGGGACTGATGGATGGACAAACAATTCTACAGTCATGATGGAAGTTTGTGATGAACTGGTCGCAGATTTCGTGGAATTCACGGACTGTGCCTTGACGTTAGGTCGGCAAGGAATTCATGGCGGCGGTTTCTTCAATCAAGATTTCATTGTAGCGCAGCCTCTAGAAATGCGTTCTATGGAAGCGAATTCTAATCCGTTATGGGAAGATATGAAATTCAATTATCCTGAACTTGAAGATGCAGGTCCACCAATCTCCACTATGCGTGGGATTCGATTTATGGGTCCAGGTGCCTTTGACGGTGAATTAGCCGATCGATTTGGCGCGAACATCATCGATGGACTTGGTGAATGGCCTTCACCAGAGGTCATGGAAGAGGAACGAGGATTGATTCTTCCATCGAACATTGTTTCCGATGCGAGAGCTAAAATTGGTGATAAAATCGACAAACTATCGTTCGTTTATGTTACACAAACAGCAGAACTTGGTTCTGATTCAATCACTCCAGACAACTGTGCCGGAGAAATCACAAGCGAGAGAAACGAACAAACATATTGTCGTGAAGAATTTACAGTTGAGAATCTCACTCTCTTGGGTGTCTACGACCCATGGGACTTTGGAAACCCAACCCTAGCTCCTAACCCCGTATTCGCCTCTCTCAACACGCTATCTGATGAACAACAACGCACTCTTATCGACAACGATCACATCTATCTCTCAACGTCTGTAAACCGTTCCCTCATTCCATCTTCCTCGACAACAGAAGCAGCAGAATGGCTTGAAGACCTAGGTATGAGAGTCGGTGACCAAGAATATGCAAACGGTACAGTTGAAGTGTTTTACTTTGATATTGTAAGCGGCACAATCACCTTCTTGCAAATTTTCCTTGGCCTCATTCAAGCGTTTGATTACATCATCATGATTCCAATTGTGGTTCTATCAATTGCAGTATTGATCTACGGATTGGTTCTGAGCCTTGAACAACGAAGACGAGAAATCAGCATCCAGCGAGTCATAGGAGCAGATACTCAACGACTCAGCGGAATGGTCTTGCTCGAGTTGTCTGTGATTGCTTTTGCAGGTTGGATTGTGGGCTACTTACTCGCAATGGTCGCAGTACCGATTGTTCTCTCTGCTGTAGGATTCTTGGTATTCTCTGAACTGACAACTGAAGTTAATCCAGCTTTGTCATTTGCAGCAACACTCTTCACAGCATTTGCGACACTTGGAGTGGCATTGCTCTTCGGACGCAGCCGTACACGTGAATTCATTGAAATGGAAATAGACGAAGGAGTCCGTACAATTTCCAAGAAACGCCCTCCTCGACGTTGGCTGCATTGGACAATGTTTGGCATTGGTATGCTCTCATTTACCGACACTGCTCTTGAGCAAAACGGTAGCGAAGATGGTCTGTATTCCAATTTCTTCCTCGAAGGCCTGTTCGGAATCTTCGGACCTTTCTTCTTGTGGATCGGCGGTGCGCTTCTTCTTGCATGGCTCGGGGCCAAAGGCCCTTACATCATGCAGTTTATCTTCGGCAAGACTGCCTTATTGAAGGATGTCAAGCGTGGATTGAAAGGATCAGGTTCTTCTGAATCTATCAACAGACTTTCTGTCATTATGCTTCTAACGCTCTCGATTGTAACACTTGCAGCGGTTCAAGGATACACCGGTACGCTCGTTGATGAGAGGACTGCAGATGCAACAGTAGGTTCTGAAATGCAAATGGTCATGGATGGTCCTCGGAATCAATCCCAAGTTGAAACTGTTCTCGTTGAATACTATCCTGATGGAGAAATTGTCGCAATGACCGTTCCTCAGATATTGCTCAGTCCAACAAGGGGCGGAGATGCCTATCTAACCTATGTTTTGATGAATAACAGCGATGATGTATTACGATGGAATCAACAAGCAATTCCAGGGGATGGTTCAGATCCTTCAATCTATGGAGGTATGACCTTCTCCGCTGGTGAAGACGCAGCATATGGTTTGGATTTGTGGGGTTCAGGACGTCGAAGTAACGACGCAGAAGACATCATTCTCTCCGCTTCAGATTCACGTTCTGAGATACTGAATTTCACATACAACGACATAGATTTCATTCCATCAAATATTTCTGAGGAAGATAGGATTGGGTTATTGTTTGCCTATGCATCTGTCATGGATACCGATCTGAGCGATGCTAATTTGTCAAATGAGAACTTCTCAAACCGGGACTTTGGTCGAACGAGTTTCATCAATGCTGATCTCAGCGGAGCGAACTTCTCAGGTGCAAATCTAAGCGAATCAATCTTTATCGATACAGATATCACAGGTACGAATTTCTCAGAAGCGAACCTCGAAGGAGCGATTTTCTTTTCCTTCGCATCACTTCTCAGTGCAGGTCCTGAACCTACATTGGAAGATGTTATCGAGCGTATAGGGCGCTATGACCTCAACGTTACTGAAAGCATTGAAGGGATGATTTGTCCAAATGGAGAAACAGCACCAAACGAAGAATGTACAACCTTCTCTACGTTCTCTGACTTCCCTGAGTTGCTCCAACCATTTTTGTTTGCTCAATCGAGGGATGTTGTCATCACTCCTTTCCAAGAAGAACTGAGATACATTGGCGTACACAAATTCATTCCTGGTGTTCCGAGTGGAGCCATGGCTTCTTCTCTGATTATCTCAGAAGAATCGTGGAGAGCTTTTGTTGGAGATGAAAAAGCGGATACGCACAACTCGACAACATGGATCATCCATCTTCCTGATATTAGTGGAGATGAGTTGAAAGCACTTGCTTCAATCATCGAAGCGGATTCACGAGTATCGAGTACTAACGATTGGGAGACAGCTCATGAAGCAGTTGAGCGAGACGGCGGTCTCATCTTTGGAACGCCTGGTCTTCTCTCATTACAATTCGTTGTTGCGAGTATTGCTGCTGTAGCATCAGCCTTCGTTTTCTTATCTCTAGTACTCACACAGCGACAAAAGGAATTAGCGATTTTACAAGCGATTGGAGCAAGTCCAAATCAGATTATTCGACTTGTTCTGTTTGAGATTCTGTCAATTGTTCTTGTATCCATGTTACTCGGAATTATTCTCGGAATTGGCGTCGCTTTCTCCTTCAATGGATTCTTCGATGTCTTCGGATTCATCTTCCAGATATTTGGTGGAACGTCGACGGTGATTGAACGAGAATTGGTCTACCCATGGGTTCAACTCGGTCTAGTAACACTCTCTGTATTCGGAGCGGTTGTTCTCGCACTGGTTGTAACAACACGTCGAGCACTTAGCGCTGATCTCGCAAGTGTCCTCAAGGGGGAGTGAAGCATGTCAAATAATTCAACAAAGAAAAGCATTCTTGAAGCAGACGGTCTCTATCACGTCTATGAATCAAAGGCTGAGGACGGAAACGTCGTCGCTTTACGCGGTTTGTACATTAACATGAAAGAAGGAGAAGCAGTTGCAGTCGTAGGACCTTCTGGTTCTGGAAAATCAACGCTTCTCAAATGTCTTGGCGGATTGATGAAACCGAGTGCAGGTTCTGTAACGCTTGATGAAAATAACATGACTCGATTGAAAGGAAAAGAACTCGTTCGACTCCGTCAAAAGACCGTTTCTTTCATCTTCCAAGATGGAAACCTTTTGCCTCACCTCAATGCAAGAGACAATGTTGCTGAACCGTTGCGAAATCAAGGTGTTCGTTCAAAGGAGGCACTGAAAAGAGCTGATGAGATGCTCGAACGATTGAGCATGCCTCACAGGGCAAGAGCATTGCCAAAGATGCTCAGTGGTGGTGAACAACAGCGGGTTGCAATTGCACGCGCTCTTATCACAAATCCAAGGCTTATCTTAGCGGATGAACCAACAGGTGCACTCGATCCTGTTACAGGACGAGCAGTTCTTGATATCTTCAAAGAACTAAACGAAACTGAAGGCGTCTCTTTCCTTATTGTAACACACTCGAAAGAAGTTGCTGCATTTGCTAACCGAAGTTTAGAACTTCGTGATGGGCGGTTCGTCGCAGAACATGGAGCAGAAATCGATGTTGAAGATTTGACTGAAGGAAGAGAACTTCTCATTGATGACTTAGGAACTGTGACCTTACCTCCTGATTTGCTTGTGCGAATAGGGGGCTCAGGTCGCTATTCAGTGGCACTTGCTGAAAGCGGAATGCTTACTCTACAAGGAGAATCGTATTCGACAATTGGTGAACTTGTCCTCTCTGCAACATGTCCTGCTTGCAAGCATGATTACGGAGATAGTGATGAGCAACAATGTCCATCATGTGGTTCAAGTCGACCAATGGTGGAGGCTTCATCTTGAAACAAATCGTCTCAGTCTTGAGTTATATCGAAGGAATCTCTGCATTGATTCTGTTTGCTGTTGCAATGCCTGTGAAGTATATTGGAGGAGATCCATCGCTCGTGTCTCTTGTCGGACAAATTCATGGCTTTCTCTTTTTGGCCTTCCTTGGGGCATTATTCTACGGCGTTGGGCGGCACTGGAACATGACTGCACTGTTTCATGGATTCATTGCTGCAGTTGTCCCAGCTGGACCGTTTCTGTTTGATGGAATGCTCATCAGTGGCGAGTACGACCTTGAAGAGAAATCAAACTGATTTGACGCCTTGTGGCCACAATACGAGAATAAGAGTCTTACCTCTTGTTTTCGGAGTATGTTTTGACTCAGGATTCATCCAAACAATCGATCCTGTTGGATAGGTTCCATCTTCGTCCCATACTTCTCCTTTGAGAACAATGTATGCTTCACCACCAGGGTGCATGTGGGGCATGAAAGCATCAACTGTAACTTCTGAATCAGCTTCGTAGAGGACGAGTGAAGTCTTTTCTTCTCGCTTGAGTTTACCTAAGCGAACACCCGTTTCAAAATCCCTCCAAGAGATGTTTTCTTCGAGCCAATCCTCATCGATAGAAAATCCGAGCCATTGTGACATGTCATGTGTAAAGACCATGTCATAGCCAAGAAGGCGCCTTTCAAGAGATATTCGGTGAACCTTTCTCTTCATCAAGCAGAAGCATCTTGCCAATACTTGGAAATCTCACTCGTATCCTCAAGTTTCCCTTCGTGAATTTTCGTAACTTCTCCATCTCCATTTACGAATAAGACCGTTCCAGGTGCTGTGATGCCCAGTTCTTCACCAGGTACGATTCCTTTCATGAATGCGTATGTAGTGAGTGAAACACCAGCATCGTCGCCATCATCATCGAATGCATCAGCAGAGTCGTGCCATTGAGCAAGTGTAACGCCGCTTGCGTTTTCTGCAGGATCAGTGGACATGACTAATACTGGAAGTCCAGATTCAGTTGCCCATATCGAATGCATACTTGTGTAGCAAGGATTGTTGCACCATTCAGCGGAGAAAATAACGATGAATGGATTTCCATTCATTCGAGTGTTGTCATAGACTTCATTGTTGTCGGCAACGGCAGAAAACGTTGGAAACACAACCGTCCCGTCACCGTCATCGGAGGTACATCCTGCCAATGGTGCGAAGAGGAGAGACATCACCAAGAGAGTCCAAATTTTGCTCATAGGACAATTCTAGAGATTCTTTTATTGAAAGGTTTGCCTCTTTTGCATTCCAATAAACCAATTAATCTTCATCGCTGAGTATGTCCATGAAGTCCAAAGGCGTACCACTCATTCTGGTCACGATTTTGCTTTTTTCCATCCCAGTTTATGCTGACGAGGGCGATTCAACCACTTGTGTAGAACTGGGAGAATCTACTCAGGACCGAGTTGGATGTCTCGACTCAGATGGAGATGGATGGTCAGATCCAGATGCGAATTGGAATGAATCAATGGGTGCTGATGCGTTCCCAAATGATGCAAATGAATCACGTGATCTCGACGGTGACGGAATAGGTGATGTCGCAGATGAGGATATGGATGGAGATTCAAGTCCAGATGATGTTGATGTTTGGCCAGAGGATCCGGGCATTTGGTCAGATTCGGACGGGGACGGTTATGCAGATCAAGGTCTTCATGAAAAGTCAGATAACTGCCCATACATCTACGGTAAGAGCCGATTTAGACTGAAAGGTTGCTCAGATATTGATGGTGATTTCACACCTGATGAATACGATGACGATGCAGACGGCGATGGTATCCGAAATGAAATGGAGCGAGCTGCATCATCTGGTACAATTCTTTATGACCCATACAATGCTGATTCTACGCCTCTTGATTCTGATAAAGATACCATTCCAGATGTCTTAGATGACGATAACGATAACGATGGTTGGCCAGATGATGTTGAACTTGACCGCGGTTCAGACATTTATGATAGAGAAGAGACTCCACTCAATCTTTACTTTGATGCCAATACTGGATTCTTCTATTCAGGTGGTTTGTCTGGCGATTCATTCAGTTCTGAATATGATGCTGAAAGCATAGAATTCTCATTATCTGCTCTAAGTGAAATTGTTTTCGAAGAATTGGTCATTCCGTTCCTCTTAGTTCCGATTTACTTCGCAATTTTCTTCGCTCGACGAGGCGAGTACAAGAGATGTCTCGCTATGATTGAAACCAGTAAGTCATTGGAGGAACTTATCAAAATAGAAAGCAAGGTCAATCTGATGGTTAAGGAAAAGAAGATCAAAGTGTATCACGGACTTGTCTTACGTAACGCTTTGGAAGAAAGTGAATCCAAATACAAATCGGCAACCATGTTTTCTGGTGAAGAAGAGTAGTTTCATTATATCATCAACTATACGTTATTGAGAGAGTTGAATGTTCGATTACTCTTAACAAAAGCCGGTTTAATTTGACAATTTAACTGGAAATATTATCTCTTAATTATAGCAGACTTGCTTACTAATTTCCAAGACCTGATGTCAGGAACTGATGCGGTTGCGTAGGCTTCCGAATAAGGAATTAGATCCAAACATCGTTTGATGCTGTAAGTTCGCTTTCAGCTTCTCCTGTGTTAACGACGCCAGATGGTTCAATGAGCATCACCTTACACTCTTCGTGAGCGTATGGTCGATGTTTCACACCTTTTGGTACAACATACATTTCTCCTTGAGACAGTTCCATTGTTTCTGATTCAAATTCAATAAACATCGTTCCTTCAATGACGAGGAAGAATTCATCGGTATCGCCATGATCATGCCAAACGAAGTCTCCCTTCAATTTGACAATTTTAATTTGATAATCGTTGAGTTCTGAAATTATTTTTGGAGTCCAATGCTCTGAGAAAAGAGCGAATTTTTCGTTTAAATTTATTTTATTCATGATTACACCTTTCTGTCAGGATACGCTGGAAGTGATGGACACCCTTCTCATGGATTGCTGAATATCTTCCTCGGTGGTACAGTTTAGATTGAAGCCCACGCATGCACCCTTCAACAACAGTTTGATCTTGAAGTTCAACCTTATCGAGAAGAGCGCCAGCTCCTTTGTTCAAGAGTTCAGGATTTTGAACATAACTTTTGAACAAAACCTTGGTTGTATTCACACTTGTTGGAACGATGATGTTCATGGAAACACCCCATGGATAAATGTTCATCATCATGTTTGGATAAATCCACCAGTAATAGGCTGCAATACGCTTTCCAGCATCGATTGAACCCTCAGGAATTTCAAAACAAACATCGTCTTGATTTGCCATTCCAATCTGTAAGACTGAGTTTTCATAGCACTCTGTGGAATAACCCTCGTTTGCTAATGCATCGTTGAGTTCAGGATGGACAAATGGAATGTGAAAACCTTCGAGATAATTGTCAACGTAGAGAATCCAGTTTGCATCAATGTCCCATTGACGATCTCTTGAAGGGTCATGTTGAAGATCTAAATCGTTCAACCACCAATCCATTCTTTGCTCAATTGGTTGTAAGAATATCTTCAGGTCCTTAGAAGCATCAAACGAAGTAAATTCGAATCCGAACCATTCTTTAACATTGAGAGAAGGAAGATTGTCCGATTCTGAAGGAAAGTTCTCCACATTCTCAAATCCAGGCAT
>ERZ1046148.463-NODE-463-length-25039-cov-6.550152_pt1 | contig 25039 bp, 23 predicted proteins | sample MGYA00383090_ERZ1046148 | MGnify/ENA primary metagenome ERZ1046148 (study PRJEB29581, sample SAMEA5548360) | metagenome | biome: marine; feature: coastal; material: water | depth 25 m | study: Short-term variability in the microbial, nano- and picoplankton... | reverse complement strand
CTCTTCTGATCCCACAGTAAGTCATATTTATTTTTAAGTCTAGGGTAGCCTGGTACTACTTGTTTAAGTACACCATGTTTACTTTGCTTAATACTTACATAACTACGTGGTGGTTCAATACCGTTTGTACTGTTACTGATCTGTGCTGATGTTTCAGCAGGCATAATTGCCATCAGTGTTGAATTACGAATTCCAGTTTCTGCTAACTGTTTTCTTAAACCTTTCCAATCTTGTCTTTCTTTATGTTTAACTAATCCGTCAACTTCTTCTTTATATGTTTGGTTAGGTGTAATACCATGTCCATACTTTGTTTCCATGTTTCCTGAAATTGTGCCTTTTTCAACTGCCAAATCGGCACTTGCTTTTATAAGTCCATAACTCCATGCTTCTGTCCACTCGTCAATTAATTCCAAGTTAGGCTCTTGGTATGTGCTATCATGTTTTGCTAACCAGTATGCAAAGTTAATAATGCCTACACCCAACGGACGTCTTTTCATTGTACTTAGTTCTGCGGCCAATACAGGATAACTTTGGTAATCTAAAAGTTCATCTAATGCTCTAACAGCCAAGTTGCATACTTTTTGCATGTCATCTAAGTCTTTTATTACTCCCCAATTGACAGCACTTAATGTACATAAACTAATTTCGCCATCTGGATCATTAATTTCTTTTAAAGGCTTTGTAGGTAAGTTAATTTCACAGCATAAATTACTTTGTTTAATTGGTGCCGCTTCTTCTATAAATGCTCCATGTGTATTAGCATGGTCAACATTCATTAAGTATATTCTACCTGTATCTTTACGTTCTGTTACGAATGCACTAAACAGTTCAATAGCAGGAATACTTTTCTTTTTAATGCTAGTCATACGTTCTGCTTTTTCGTACAACTCCTGAAAATGATCCTGGTCTTGGAAGAATGCATCATATAATCCAGGAACATCATGTGGTGAGAACAATGTAATATTGCCACCACTAATGAGTCTTTCGTACATTAACTTATTAAATTGTACACCATAGTCCATATGACGTACTCTATTGTCCTCTGTACCTTTGTTGTTCTTTAGTACAAGCATGTCTTCGATTTCTAAATGCCAAATAGGATAGTATAGTGTGGCCGCTCCGCCTCTTACTCCGCCTTGTGAGCATGACTTAACTGCTGATTGGAATAGTTTATAGAAGGGGATAACTCCTGTGTGAGTTGCATCTCCACTCCTAATAGGTGAGCCTACTGCTCTGATACTTCCTGCTCCGATACCAATACCTGCCTTTTGACTTACATACTTAACTACAGCACTTGTGGTTGCATTAATGCTGTCTAAACTATCATCTGTTTCAATAAGAACACAACTGCTAAACTGTCTTTGTGGTGTTCTTACACCAGCCATAATAGGTGTAGGTAAACTTAATTTGAATGTGCTGATAGCATCATAGTATGCCTTCACATAACTCATTCTAGTTTCTGCTGGATACTTGCTGAACAATGTAGCCGCAATCATCATATATGCTACTTGTGGTGTTTCAAATATTTCACCTGTTGCTCTATTCTGTACTAGGTACTTGCCACGGAATTGTTCCATAGCCGCATACGTTAATACTTCATCTCGGTCATGATTGATATGTGAATTAAGTTCATCTATTTCTGCTTTAGTATATAACTCATTAAACTCAGCATCATAAAACCCTGCATCTATATTCTTTTTTATAATATCACATAAGCATGGTGGTGTAAAACTATCATAGACCATTTTACGCAAATGATAGTTAATAAGTCTACCTGCTACATATTGATAATTCGGTGTTTCTTCTGATATAAGATCTGCGGCACTTTTGATAAGTGTTTCTTGAATGTCTTCTGTTTTTATTGAATCAAAAAATTGAATCTTACTATTGATCTCTACTTGGCTTGCACTCACGCCTGTTATGTCTTCACAGGCATACATTACTACTTTGTGTAGTTTTTCTATGTTTAAATCTTCTTGTCTGCCGTCTCTCTTTATTACTTGCATGTGTGTCTAAATCCGTATATGTTTGTTCTTAATCTTTGTTTTAAAAAATATATTTACCTGACTTTTATTGTAATATAAAACTCCTGTAAAGTCAAGAATAAATGATATTTTTTTCAACTTTATGAGTCTGATATACTGTACCTTGTTCTAAGGCTACTTCCTTAGGAGTGTGCTCTCCTGGTGAGAAGTTAAGAAAGTGTTTATCAAATTCGTAAACTATACCTGTATTTCCGATCTCGTTATTACTTATCACAGGTAATATCAAATCACTATCAGTAATGAAGCCTTTATAATCCAATGTAGCAATTATTAATAATGTTACACCGGTTTGGCAAAAGTTTCCATCATATACTATGGTAAAAATATTAGGCCAAGATTTAGGCGTGTAGTAATCTAAGTAATGGTTTAAGGTCTTTATCTTACTAAATTCTTCTATTATTACATCTATTGTTAGGTCATCGCGACTGCGAAATTCTCTCCAAATTCTTTGGCGATCTTGGGAAGTGTGATGCTTTTCGAACATTGTTAATTTAGTTTATGCTTTCCACTTACGAACAATGTAATTCATTGTTACAGAAGTAGCAGGACTTAAACTGTTATTTGCCCTGAGGTCAAACTTGTCTGTTCCTGTTGTGTAGTGGACGTAAAGATCTACGTTACCTGATGTAGCAGAGCCATGTGAGTCTGAATATTGATCATTAACAAATGCTACTTGTTGATCTTTGTCTGCGCCAAACATAACTGTGCCTACTCTTGCATAATTTTCATTACTAGCAGAACTAGTATCTTTCATACTGTATTCTATAAAGAATGTATTATATGCATCTGGGTCAAGATTTGTTAATACATTGTTTCCTGTACTAGTTGGTATACCAATTGATTCAGGACTTGCAAATGCTGTTGATGCCTCTCCGGCTTCCAATGCATCTCTTGTAAGCAGTTCGATATTAGTTTTAAGATTGAGTAGACCTTTATTGTAACCAGTTAATCCTGATTGTTGACTTGTAAAGTATACGTTGTTACATATTTCTGCAAAGTCTCTAGCCTCTTCACGTGAGCCAAATGTTGCTTCTTTTAGATCTTCATCTATTGTTAAACTGTAAGAACTAAAGTTTGTAATTGAATTAGCAAATATACCTGTGTTGCCTTGTCCTACATAAACTTTCGTAAAGTAGTTAAATTTTGGTTCTGCTAATGCCTCTGACATCCAAGTTTCTAATTTTGATTTAATAGTTGAATCTGACTTGGAATAGTTTCCTGCTGTTAATCCTAACTTATCTTGTGTATAAGCAGAGTCTGAATGTATTCTAAATCCATCATACCATTCTGGTTGCTTTTGAAATGACTCAGCATGTGTTAAATATAGTTGATTATCTGCATTAGGAACTTTGTTTAGTTTAGGCCATTTGTTAAGAGCATTTACTCTTGCTACAACTGTTCCTACGCCTGTTCCGTTTGTAATTGTTATGTTTGATACATCTGTTACAATTACAGGAGTTACTGAAGTAGTTCCGTTTACTAGTACAGGTGTAATTGTAATACCGTTGTTTCCTGATGTAACTGCTGAAGATGTTGTAACTGAGAATGCGTTTGCACTTGCTTCACAATTACTTGTAATAGCCATTGACGAACTAAAACTTCCGTTTCCTGCTACATTAACATTTTCTGTTTTATCAAATCCATGGTTTACAGAATATACTATTACGTTACTTGAATTGTTATCACCATGTGTTACAAACATGTTACCTGCGCCAATACTTGCGCCTGATGTTAGTCCGTTTACTGTAACACTTTTAGTTGCAGGTGTTACTGCTGTAACAACTCCGTTATCTATTTTTGCATTACTTGAATTGTTATTTAAGAATGTTACACCGTCACCTACTGATATTAGATCTGAGTCTTGAACTGTCATTGAAATTGTATTAGCATTACCACTATCTTTTGACGTCACAGACCTTGTATAAGCGGCTGTGTTGGTTGGTATTTGTGCAACAAAGTCAGTAGTTCCATTTACCGAAACTACACTTAATACCTTGCCATCTATCCAACCTGTGCCACCTGATGTATAAACATGATTTACTGATGTGCTCACATTATAACTTTTTGTTGCTGGATTACAAGTAATAGTAACATTACTTCCACTAATTGTATATGATTTTGTTGCCTCTAAATCTGAATTTCTACTTAAAAATAAGTTTCCTAACGTTGGACTAGAATATGAAATTGTACCTGGTGTATATTTTACATCTGTTGATGGCGTTACATGTTTAGCAAATTCTAAACCAATATACCCTATGCCAGTAGATTGTGTTACTCTAACGTTTTTATTATTTAACTGTCTATATGATGGAATTTTTCCACCTGTTAAATTAGTCCATAATGTTGAATCTTCATAAAAACTTGTTACACCTGTTACATAGTTACCTACATCTGTATCTGGAGATGTCTTAGATAATGCTGTGATTAATGTTGAATTACCGTAATATGTTAAACCAATTTCTTCTGTAACTAATGGTGCTGATCTAAAACCTAAATTTTGTGAATCACTTGCACCTGTTCCACCTTGTAAAAATGCATACTCTTTATCTGCGGCAACACTTGAAACAGAACTGGTTACATCATCTCCTTCTAGGATGACACCGTCTCTAGTAACATTAATATCATTAGAGTTAAATTGTGCATCTGTATCTAAATTTTTAAATACTGTTGCACTTGATTTAAATACATCACTGCCTAACCAAGATGTTACTTTATTAATACCGTTCCAAGTAACATTTCCTTTATCGTAAAACTTACTAGGAATCTCAAATTTAATAATTTGTAGGTTAGCAATATTTGTTGTATAGTTGATAGCAGATGGCGTTTTTTCAAACTGAGCAATTTTATTAAGTCCAGAGTTGACAAGTAGGTCGGTATCACCGCCTATATAAATTTGTCTTGTGTCGGTTGCAAAACCGATCTCACCTGAACGTAATGGTTTTGGCAGATCCTGTTTTAGACCACGTCTATTCTGGATCCTTGAAATAATTACTGCGTTGTTGCTTGTTGCCATACTAATCTATCTCCTAGTTAGTATGTATTTATCACTTTTGCAAATTACTTAGAATAGTAATCTGTAAGTCTATCTGACCATTTGTTGCAGTATTCTGTAAACTCGTCATCTCTGATGGTAAATTCTGCAAAGTTGCCGTCTCTGTCTACCATAAGTATAACTACTTTTTTAATTTTAGTACCAAACATTTCGTTATGTGCTAATGCATAAGCACAACCTTGCATAAAGTAATCTTCAATCCATTCACGTTTCTTAATTTTTTTAGAAGTTTTAAAGTCAATAATTGCTTCTTCGCCTTCATACATACCTATAGCATCTGATGTACCTGCATATAATCCTTGTGCAATTAAACCAACTTCAACACCGTATATAGCATCTACTTTAGCAAGTCCTTTGTCTATCATTTCATTAACCATATTCTTTGCCATTACACTTATATGATTGTTTCCTTTAATCTCGTATTCTTCAAGTAGTATATACTTCTCTAATGCATTATGAACTTTGGTTCCAAGTCCTGCAGACTCTGTGCTTATGCGTGTTGCTTCTGCTTCACCCACTCTCTTACGCCAGTTAATCAAAGCAGTTTTATCACCTGTTGCTGATAAAATTGTTGTAACACTTGGCACAGGATTGTTGTCATCACCTGTGTATTGGCGTTGTCCGGACTTTGCTGTGACTCTTTTTAGTTTGGGATATTCGTATTTTGTTTCTAGCATAAAATTTATGTCTTTGTGAATGTAATATTACTTATGTGAAGTGGTACTATTCTGTCAAGTAAATTGAAGTCCATAGTATAACTAAAACATTTCTGTATCCTTGATATAATTTATTTACACCATGAGGCATGCCTGCAGGATACCATACTGTTTCACCTATATCTAAACTTTTAGTAATACCATCTAATAAGTTTTCGCCACCTAATAAATCATCTGATTTATCGATTAATGTAATTGATGTCCAGGTAAATGGTTCACCTTTTGCAGGTTCATCAGTATGAGTAGATGCATATGAGCCTGGCTTATATTTTAATAGTTTTATAATTTTAGGATGAATTTCTTTTTGTTTGATATCTTCTTTAAAGTGAGAATGAATTATAGGAGCATGGGTTTCGTCTAATCCAAATTTTGAGACACCTTTAAGATTTTCAAAAGGTGGATTATAAATTAAATTATTAAAGTTATTATCTTGATTAAAGAGTTCTTTGAAATGCTCTACCAGGAAATGTTCCATTGTAGGTGGGTACTTACACTAGGATCTGTAACAATACTTACACCATATCCCAGGTCTTTAAAGTATTTTTTAACGTAATCTAATTGATCTTTTTTGGTTGCGTCTGTTGTAATTGCTTTATGGACATTGTAATATACATTGCTGTTAGTCATTGTAGAATTATTAACATTAGCATACAACTTGCCTGCATCTATATTGGCATAAACGGCATTTTCGATTGATGTAATTTCACCGTGTATAACAGTATTATTTCTAGTTTTGATTCTTGCACTTGCGGCATTAACAAATATTCCTGGCATTTTATAACTCCGCCTTTATATCTTTCATTGCTTGGTTTCCTGCTAAATCTCCTACTCTATCGCTAGGATCTTCTACATCTGTGTTTATGTCTGCTGGTAATTCGCCTTTTAGTTTTATTACTTCACTGTCTTGGCTACTTGCAAATCCACTTTCTTCAACTGCTTTAATTAAACGTTCTATAGATTCATCAAAACCTAATTCTGATAATCTATATCTTAATTCTTCTGTTGGTAACGAATCCTGCTCTTCAGGCAAGTTTGTAAGTATGTCTTGAATTGCTACCATTAAGTCTTCGTAGTAGGATTCTGTTAATGATTGTATGACCTCATTAATGAGCATGTTACACCTCTACTGGTGCTCTGCCTAATGGCTCGTCTTCTGGTCCTGCCGCGGCTGGTTCATTAACATCTAAATCTGCCATTGGGTCAATTCCATCTATGTCTGCTGGTGCATCTAGTCCCATTGGTTCTTCTGCTTCTAAGTCGCTAGTTCCTAGCGAGCCAACTCCTGTTATACTTCCTATAAGTCCGTCGATACCTTCTTTCGCAGTTTTTGAACCTGCTAGTGCTGTATCTAAAATTTGTTCTGCTTGTTCTTTAAATCCTTGTGATTTCTCTAATCCAAATTCACTAACCATTGAGTCTGATATAGCCGGAATGTCTTCGTTCTTCATTCTGCCTAGTCTTTCTACTTGATCTTGAATATCGTCTGCTAATGCTCTAACAGCCATAACAACTTCTGCTTCATCAACAGTTGTGCCTTCTATTTCTTCTGCAATCATTTCATCTAGAATATTATCAAACATGCTTTCATTAGCATCTTGTTTTTTCATTGCTTTTTTAATTGCTTTGTCTCTTGCCGCCATATAATCATCACTATCTATATCACCATCACCGTCATGGTCTTTGCCTTTATTTTCAAAAGCAATTTGTCCGCCAAAGTATCTAATACCTGATTCAACTTTATCTTCTTCTAAACCGTTTAAGAAACCAACAACTGAATCTCTGCTTTTGCCACTTACTTCTGCAAACATGTTTAGTTTTTCTTCAATAGCATCTATACTTGCTGGGTTTTCAATTTCCATTCCAACTTCTTTAGCAAGTTCTCTTAATAGGTATTCATTTAATTCTGTATTAGCACCTTCTGTTGCAATCTCTTCTAGTGACTCCATTGAACCACATGCTTCCATGTAGTCTTTAGCCGCTTTAATAACAATAGTCTTAACGTGTTCATCATCAAAAGCAAATCTATCATCCATTCTGTATCTGTTCATGCTTTCGCCACATGCTTCATCTATAGTGTATCCACTGTCCATTAAGTTTTGAACACTAGCACTTAAAGTTTGTTTCATCTCCTCATACTTTGGAGACTCAGCATACATTCCTTCTGCTAACATAGTAGCAGATAGGTCTCTGATTCCTAAGTATTTAATGTACTCAGGCTCTAATTGAAATTGTTGACTAGATCCTTTTATGCTTACAATTTTTCTGTCTGCTGAATCCTTCAAAAGTTTTAGTTTGTCTGCTGACGGAAACTTTTGAACGATAGCAATACCAAACTCTTCTTTAAGAGTCTTTTGTAAACTTGCAATCTTTTCTATGTTGTTTTGGTTAAAATCTGTTATAAACATTATGCTATCCTAAAATATTGTATATGTGTTATTTATCATTTTTGCAGAAAAAAATTAATAGTTTATTAAATCTTCTTTTATGTTTTTAAGATATGCTATTGATAAATCCAATCTAGATATAACTATTTGCTTTTTAAAACTGTCTTTAGTTGTGTCTAACGAATGATTATAAAATATTGTGTCATTGTAATGCTTGTGAAAGTTTTGACATAGTCGTTGTAAACGGTCTACTGAAACACCTTGTGCATGGTCTTTAGTATTAAGTCTTTTTGTCACTGCTGATGCAGTTCTTTGGAAGGGGATATCAACTAATACTTTCTTATTTGTAACTATATTAATTACATCGTAGAAGTTAAAATTGTTTTTTGTAAAGAAATATCCTTGGCGCCTAGCCACCTTATTAGTAATATCGTCTAGGCCTTTGGCTAGTTTCTTATTATTAATTTTCTTTTTTGAATATTTTGTAGCCAATTTGGTTATCTCTTCTTACTTTATTAAGGATGTCTTGTTTATATAAATCATCTGCAAGATACTGTTCCCGCTCCGACATACTATTTAAGTCTATAAAGCCATCTTCTTCAATTTTATTGAATAGTTTTGCTTCTAAACTACTTATTAGACTTAATTTTTGATTTTTTCCTTTTACGGCTCGCACTTGATTTACTCTTAATTGGTTTACTTGTATAAATGCTAGGATTAGGTCTTTTAATCATGCCGCCTAGTGGAGCATTAACAGTAGCAACACTACCTGCTCCAGTGGAACCTGCTGATGCTGTCTCATTAATAATATCATTTATCTTCATATAAACTATTTATCTTTAATTATCTATATTCATATGGTCTATGCTTAACGTATAATATGCAATTAATCTTTCTTCGTTAGATTTATTTGCTATTCTATGCCATGTATTCCAATTATTAAAAAGTAAAATGCCTGTTCCTTTTTTTGTAGGTGCTTTATACAATGGAGGCATTCGAGTGTGGTCATGTGTATTACTTGGAAGTTCGAGTATTTCTGTACCAGTGCCATCCGGGTTATCTTTTAAATTTACAATAACTACACCTAATACTGTTCTATTATCTAAATGAGGCTCCATAAAGAAACCAGGCGAATCTTGTAAAATTGTTGGTGCTAAAGCATGACACCATCTAAACTTTTGATTTCTTCCAAACCACATAGCACCTATTTCAGAATTATTTTTTTGTAACTGCGGATCCTTAATGAACTCTTCTAATGTGTTTCCATGCTCATGCCATCTTTGTAAGAATTCATCAGAGTCAATAATAATTTCTCTTCTTAAAATAGAAACATTACTTACAGGATTTTCTCCATATTCTAAATCATTGATTAGTTCAATATCCGGTAAATCGAATTCTGATAATTCAAAAACTGGTAAATGATCTAATGTGGGTTTGATCTGCATAGTAGTATTTAACTACTTTTTCTTACGTCCGGACTTCATGTTGGCACACCAGTGATACATTTTTGACTTCTCACCACTACAGTATCTCCTCTTCCAGGCTTACTTTTGCCCTTTTTTTTACCGTCAGCAAAGTTTTCTTGTTGCATCGAATTAACTAAATCAGATTCTTTTTTAAATTTTAGTGCAAAATAATCTGCAACTAAAAGTAGATAAATTGCTTGGTTTTTAGGAGCAGTTTTTATCTGGTTTCGAATTGTCATCATTGCATTATCAAGAACTGCGGGAGAAATGTCTCTTACTACTCTGCCTTGCATTTGGAAACCCGGTGCCTGAATTTTATAATTAGGATCTTTTATATTAAATGTAACTGCATCGAGAGTTTGGTTAACAATTATTCTATCTAAACCATTACCACTAACAATCATTCCTCCATTATTACTAACCTTATCTATTGTATAGATCTTTTTTTCACCTTTTACATTGTAAAGTGTTATGCTACTACCTGCAGAGTTTTCGCCTAGGCTGGCTTCTTGATACGGTACGAAATAACCTTGTTTGCTGTGATGATATAGCAAATTTTCTACATCTGGATAGCCGTCTGTGTCTATATATTCTGTGGAATTAGTTTCTGGATCATTTGTTAAGTAGACTTCGCCTAGTTCAAAATGTTGACTTTCGCCTTCATTTCTAAATATACGATATTCCTTACCGTTTTCGCTGGTTATAAGTACACCGTCTTCTTGATCTATTTGTGCTTGGTTATTATATTCGTATGCGGCCTTTTCTGCTTCATCATCTGAGAAGTAAGGCGGATAGCCTGCACGTTTCTGATCAGGTGCGGCTTTATTTATTGGAAAAACATCACCTTCGTTAAAGAACTCGCACAGTTTCATTATTCTCTATCCATTGCTCGGATGGATTCTACCTTCCAAATTGCTTTGCCTCTATTATAATCTAGATCTATCATCTTAAAAGGAAAATATCCGTCTAACCATTCGTTCATTAGTTTTACATCAGTTTCTTTATATTTGTCCATTAAAGAAGGATTATTTTGGATCGCTTCCATCTCTGTAACTAATCCAGATGTTGCTTCATCCCATGCCCTGACTACTTGTGAACTGTAATTTTTTTTGAACCAGATTCTTATATCATCGCGATCGTACCAACCCTCTATCTGAGGTGTGAATGCCTCGTTGACATGTTCAAATTCTAGTAGCCTCATGCACTTGTACCAAGTCTAAAGACATCTTTTATAAGAGTGTCCATGCTATCAACCATTTTAATTTGTTGACCTTTTAGAGATATCATTGATTGCTGTAACCTATCTACCTGTGTTAAGTCTGCCTGTGTTGGTGACGGTTTATTAACAATTATACTTTTTAAATTTTCGCCATCATCAGTAATTTGATTTGTATTGTCAGAAAGTCTTGTAGCAAATGTAAGCAAGTTAGTAAGTTTGCTTTGATTAAGTGTCTTAGGATTAATTCCTTTAAAATTTAAATTTGTGTATGCCAATCCTGCACCTTTATTAACATCTAATATGTTTTTCTTTTTAAGATACGTTTTCAAATTTCTAATACCTTCATGTTTAAAATCTGGTGTTCCTCTCCTAACATTTCCAAACATATGGTTTACATTATTAGAGCCCATAAACAAATCAAGCATGTCGTATTCATTAACACCAAACATTTGCTCATCAAGATTATTCTCAACTAGTGATTTCTTAAATTTTAAGTATAAAAATTCTTTTGCTCTCATATCAGTTTTATTTATCTTGCTTTCTACAACTTTATCATAACTTATTTTATGTTTAAAGTGTTTCATTAATTCTTCTAATGTAGCATCTACTTGTATTGCTTTAACTTCTTTTAAACCTAAAACATGTGCGGCATCCAATCTATGATGGCCGTTTACTAGATAGCCATTACTATCTAATATTAATGGCCTATAGTCATCATCTAAGAAACCATTCTCGGCATCTTCTGCTAATCCTTCTACACGTTGACTTTGCACTGGTTTTATAAGACGTGTAAATATAGCACCTTCTTGAAAAGTAAACGGTGATATTTCTAAATCACTCTGCCTAATTTGAGGTAACTGGTTTCTATCTAGGTGCTTATCAGATAATGCTCTAGTATAATGCTCTTCTACAACTTCACGTAGACGTATTACACCACAACCCAATCTGTCACCAGCATTACCTGTTTTGAGACTTTCTTCGTCGCCACCCTTGCCTAAATCATCTTCATCAGCATGAACAACTATTGCTCTACCAACAACGTCTGATAAATTAACACGTTCTGCTTTAATTTGAAATCTTGCTGTACCTGATTGATCTGCAATAATGTTGCCTAGGTCTCCTACGTGGCCTTGTGCTTTATTGCCATGTTCGACTCCGTCTGGGTTATAATGCCCGCCTGCACTTTTGCAACCATCACTTAAATCACCAAATTTATGAATATGAAATCCGTGTTTACCTGGTGTAAGTCCTTTAACAATTCCTTTAATAATTGTAGCCTTGCCAGGCTTTTGTTTAAACTTAAACATGCCACTTACATCACCCTCTGTGTGTTCTAAGTTACATATTGCTTTGACTGTTTTCTCTGCTTCATTAAGTTTATTAACATTTTCACATTGACAGCCTTTTGATTTAGTTTTAGGACACGATGATAATTCATTTAGTGTTTCGTATATTCCTTTTCCGTAATCATAATTTTTCTTTTTCTTTTTCTTTTTCTTTTTTGGACTCATGCTACCTAAATACATAGCAGGACTAGGTGTGGAATCAGCGGAACCAGTGTCACCACTGCCTGCAGACCCGCCGCCTCCACTTGAATTTCCGTGAGCACCACCGCCTGAACCGTTACCAGGACCTGCACCACCGCCTGTACCAGCACCAGCACCTGAACCTGCACCACCGCCTGCTCCTGCACCACCGCCTCCAGCACCGCCACCGCCTCCGGCTTCTGCGTCTATTCTGCTTCTTCTGGCATTTGCTCTATCTGAATAGGTTTTTTCTGCTTTTTTATCCATTGCTACACTATTGTCATTGTAGTACATTTCGTAATAAAAAGATATAAAATCTTCTAATGCATCTTCTGTGGAGCCTGCCTCTGCAACCCATGTTGCCCAATCTTCTTTGAATTCGTTATATTGTAAATTTAGTTTAGGAAACATCTTTTGTATAAATTTAAACAAGCCTTGCTCACTTTGTTGTTTAAATGCCATTACTGCGTCTTTGAAAAATGAGTCCCAGCCGTCTGTATATCCTAGGCTTGATTCTTTTAGTAAGTCGTTAATTTTCATTATGCTCCTGTGTCTACAATAGACGTGTTTGCAAACGGATTTTCGCTTGTTGTTATTAAATAATTTGTTTTTGCATGTAATCTTAATCCAGTTCCTTCTAAATCTGATACTTCTTTAATAAAAGTAAATGCTTGTTTGTTTAAGTCTAAGAAAAGTATTCCTGCTAAATTACCACTTCCTCTTTTATGCGTGAGGTAGTTATTAACATTAGACTGTGCAATAAGTTGCATGGCTTGATTTTTATCACCTTGTGCTAAGAATCTTGCAATTGGCCCACCACTAATAGGTAATGCTGTAAATATATTAGATATAATTTCTGCTACTTCTTTTTCTGCTTCCGGAACTGCTTTTAAAAAGTTTATTACATGTCCTTGTTGCATACCAGATTTTACTCTAACTTTTAATCCTTGTGCCTCTAATTCTTTAAACTTTTCATCATACTTTGTAAAGAATGCTGTTACCATAGTCTTATATGAATCTGATGCAACTACTTGTCTATCATTAAATCTTGCTGAATTTTTTCTTGTTGTTTTTAATTCTATTGGAGATTTGTCAATTAATAAATCACCTTTTCCTTCGCCTTCACCATCTTCATTATCACCAGACGATGCACCTATACCTTCTATTCTTTGAGATAAAACTGCTAAAGCAAATTCACCCGGACCTATACCATACTGAACAACTTGATTCAAATCATCTACCAATTCAGTTATGTGGCTTTCGCCTTTGTCTCCGTAACCATTAAAGATAGTTTCTAGGCTTACTGTTGATGTAGATAGTAATGCATCAACATTAACTATTTTATCTGCTTTCCAATCTACAAAAAGTTGTGCTCTTTCAGTGGGACTCATTTCTATACTAGCAATTATTTTTGCAATTTGATTTACTGCTTTCTTAACATCTACATCAGGAATTATTTCTAACTGACTGCTTAAACTTTGTATTTTTCCACCAACACCCATATCGTCTATTAACTGCTCAATATAATTTACTAACTTTTTAGTTGCTTCGTCATCTGGTAAATCACTTAGTTTTGCAATTAAGTCATCTTTGCTTTCAGTTAAATTTAGTTCCGTATGTAATCTTGGATTTAAATTTTGTTGTATGTAATTTCTTAATATTGATCTTAAACAAATCTCTGGTCCGCCTTCTACTGCTCTATATCTAAAATCTTTAAGCATTTGTGGAACTGGTATTGCAAAATAGGCATCCATTTGTTTCTTAATATCATGTGCTGGCATAGGCTCTGCTAGTAATGTATTGAGTACCCTAATTGTTGTGTTATTTGGAACACTTTCATCGACTTTACTTTTATCTGTAAAATAATTTGGATCACGTTTTACCATAGCATTTACTTGCATTGTAGCATTCGCTCTACTAATATTTTGCTTACTCATGATACTCTTAATAACATTTTCTCTATGCTCTGCAGGATCATATTTCTTTTTTATCCTCATTGGATTCGGAGCCAACGTTGGTTCTACAGGCTCTTTATAGTCTCCTGCCATCCATGCATTTTTTAAACGTCCTTCGTGTACCTTATCAATTTTCTTCTTATCTATTTTTTCTAAATATGTTAATTGCTCTTGCAATGACAGTTTATCAAATTTAGTAAACACACTTTCATTACCTTGTCTACGAGTAACTGCTAATGCATCTTGGAAACTTGCAAAAGGACCGTTTTCCAAATCCGCTCGATTTGCTATAGTATTTAAAACATGCGATTTGAAAACATTATCATTGCTTGGATTGTTTAAAAATCCTACTAGGTCATTTACTTCGCCACGTGCTAAGTAACGTTGCATACCAATTCGCATCATTGAATCGAAGCCTGGATGGTCTGCTCTGGCTTTGTCGTATTCTTGTCCATCTGGTATTGGATTGTTTAGACGCGATGCAACATCATTAGGAGGACTGTCGTAACCAGCACCTGTCTGCGTTACGTCATCTCTGGGTGGTGAAGCATCATCATTTTTTGTAATATCTAAATCTATTTCTCTATCAACAACTTTTTGTAAAACATTATCTAATGCTGTTTGAAAATTGCCATTAGATTGGTTTGTATTCTTCATCATTTTTGCCACAACACTTTTCATTTTCTCTGGGTATAGACTCCAATCAAATGCATCAAAACGTTTTTGCTCTGAATCGTCGCTATTCATTGACCAATTTATTGCACTACTTCTGTTAAGTGGTTCTCCGCTGGAAATATTTTTTGTTTCTTCGGCATCTATTAAATCATCTTGGCCCGGAGCACCTTTTCTACTGTCTCCTTGACGTGTTATCTCAATGCCAAGTTTTTTAAGTTTTGAATACAAGTCTCCGTCGCCTGAATAAAACTTTTCGCCGTCAGTTAAATCTCCCCAACTGTAACCATATTTGCGTTGAAATCTGTTGTTTATACGTCTATAATTTGATTTTCTCCAACTGTGAAAGTAGTTTTTGCTTTTTTCAAAAGTATCTATGAGATCTAAACCGTTAACAGCATCCTCGGCATCAGTCCAGTGACTGGAAGGTATAACATAAACTTTGGTATTGTTTATATTTTTGTTAAAGTTGTCTAGATGATTATCTAAATATGCCGCTCTGTCGCCATAAGTTTCATCTGTGATAGTATCAAAAAATTCTTTGTCTATGTACACCCAACTGTGATCTGGTATGTTTAGTTTTGCTTTTGCATTGTCTCTGACATTCTTTTCAAAGTCTCTATTTCTTCTATCTAATGTATTTTTTGCTTGTATTTCTGCTTTTAAATCTAAGAAGCCTTCTTTGCGGAATACTTTATCAAATTCTGATAAGAATTTTTTAATTGACGCAAATCTTTCTTTGTGTAAGTTTCTCAAAACAGCACTTTGTACAGGTCCGTTTCTTTCTTTCCAAGAATAATATTTGTCTAAATGTATAGAACCTAAAATGTAGTCGTCATACGCACTAGAAAAATTATATGTTTTATCGCTTGATGTTAGTTCACTTTCTAATCTTACAACTCTGTCCATAGCATTATTCCAACGTTCTAGATCACTATGTGTAGCCAAATCTGCTTCTCCATCAGAACCCCGGGTGATACTGGCGTGTCCGTCATCATCTCTGTCCCAAAGATCTGGTCTAGGCTTTAAGCCTTCTAATAATTCAATTCCAACCTTGGCTAATTTTTGTTGTAGTATAGTTGCTTTTTCTGGATCGTCCATTTCTAATTCTGTTATATGTTCTAATCTTTCTCTTAAACGTTGACGAAGTCTCATGTCAAATACAGATGCATAAGAGTCATCGCTTTTGATATTAATATGATGCTGTCTGCCTGTTGGGTGTTTGTAACCACTATAGGGTTCTAAGAATTTTAATAATTCTGCAGATGCTCCTGGTGTGGTAATTTTTCCTGTGCCCATCAAAGTAGTATTATTATTCCAACCACTACCTTTTAGTTTAGCACTAAATCCATTTTGTTGTCTTTCGTGAGTTAGTTCCTTTAAAGAACCAATTACTTCGTCTTTGTTATTTGAAGGATTTAAATTAACCAGTAAGTCTGCAAGTTTGTCTAGTTTAACATTATCTTTAGCATCGTCTGATTGATAAAATTGCCACATTTTACTAGCAATACTATCCATGTATTGCGGACTCAAAAAGTCTGGTTTCTTAATTATGTCTTGCTTGAATAAAGTGTTTATGCCCTTTTGTAATCTTGCTACTTTTTCTTTGTCAGAACCGTCAAAGTTAGACGTATCCATACTTGAAAAAGCCAGTTTTTCTATAGTATCAGTGTTTAGTTTTAATTCTTTAGCAAACTTTCTAAATGCGCCAATGTGTTTAGCACTAACAGATGCTCTGTTATTTCCGTCTGCTATATCTCTTGCTAATAATGTTGCCGCTGAACCAAATCTGTCTTGTGCTTTCTTAAGTTCGCCTGCCGCCCTTTTGCTTGGCGCCATACTGTTGGGTTCCATATAACCCTGTATTGGTTCGCGTACTTCTGCTTCGCTTACATCAAATTTACTGCCAGTGCCTTTTTCGTAATCCTTTATGCTCTGTTTCCATTCTTTGTCTGCATTAGGTTCACTAAGTTTTTCATAGTTTTGTAAATACTCAACACTGGTGCTTAATAATTTAATTACATCAAAGTAATCTTTTTTGCCCACAATACTTTTGGCGGCATCTATTACTTCGTGATTCACTACTTCTAGATCTTTTAATTTTCTAGGATCTATTTCCTGTGACTTACGCAATAATCTGAATACTGCATTTACATAATCTTTTCTAAATGCAGACTCATCGTATCCTGCTTTCATTATGGTAGAATATCTCACAACTGCTTTTACAACTTTTTCATACATTGTGTTATAATCTTCACCACCAGCAATTCTAAACTCTACAAGATTGGTTCCTGCTATTCTATCTTTTTCGTTTTTAAAATGTATACTGTTAAACTTGCCAGTGTCTATACCTTTTGCAAGTTCTTTCTCGAAAGCCTTAAAACTTTTTGCCTCACCACGTTTCATGCCTTCTGCATGTTTTAATACATTATTGTATTGACTTTTTGTGTAACTGTTTTTTAACCTGCCAAATTCTGCTAGTAAGTATTCATCACCTAACAGTAATGCCATTTTTAATTTGTTTGGTCCTGTTCCTTCCCACCCATAAAATTCGTCGTCTTCATCTTTCACTGTATCAGGACTTTTACCGTGCCAACTCATTGTGACATGTAGTCCTGTTGATCGGTTTGTGCCAAACTCTTTTTCACTCCAGTCAAACAAACTCTTCATTTCTGTCATCATTGCTCTAGGACTATCAAATACAGGAGAAATAAGTTCTGCACCTGCTCCATCGTCAGGTTCAATACTACTGTCACTCTCAACTGACCAAGCAGTTGTAGTATTTGTTTCGCCATAATCACCCGTCTCTGGATAGGATGTATAATTACTATTAGTTGTAATCCACCCATCATGAAGTCTTTCTGCAACGCCTTCGACATCGTCCGTTGGTCTGCTGTAGTCATATCCATAATCATCAAGGAAACTACTCATATAAGTATAGTTGTCTTCGACGAAGTCATCCATACCATAATTTTCTTCTGCTAGTTCTTTGGCATCATCACCCAAATCATATTCGCTTACTACGTCCTCTCTTAACCAGTCTAAATATTCTTCTTCGTATTCTTCTTCTACATACTCTCTGACCCAATTAATATACTCCCAACCATCTTCTTCTCGGTTTTCGTATTCTTTAGGATCTTCTTCTTCGAAATTGTTTTTGTATCGTTCTACTGCTTCTGAACTTGGTCCGTTACTGCTGTCTATAAAATCATTTAGGTATTCTTCATCTTCTTTTACTTCTTCAATTTTTTCGTCTATTAATTCGTCTAAGAATTCTTCTTGACCTTTCTCATATAACCAAGTATTAAAATCTTCATATGCACTATCTGGTAAGTCGCCATATTCATATTCTATATCAGTGACACTCATATTATCTACATCGTCACTAGAACTACTGCTGTCAACATTATAAAAGAATGTTTCTGCTTCAAAGCCACATTTTACAGGAGCATCTAGAGCCTCTTTTGCTATTGATGTCTGATTAAAGTTTATTTCAAATAGTTTAGGATCTGCTTCCTTTAATTTTTTTCTAGATAGTTTTTTAATCTTGCCTTTTAACTTTCTTAATTTAAGTTTTTTATTTTTTCTATTTGCAAGTTTGCTTAATTTACCTTCATTTGTTTGAGCAATAAATGTTTCATCATCAGGCTGTTTAATTTCGTATTCGCCTTTTTTGTTTAGTACAGCAATAGCATCTGCTCCACCAAATTTATCATCGCCTAATGGAGAATCTATTGTTCCTAGAGCCTTTCCTTCTTTATCAAATATTTCTGTATCTTTTTCTAAATCTTTTACTAGAGCAGGTTTAAATGCATTTGTTTTTTCTGCTGAGCCTGGGTTTGCAATAGATGTTGCAGTTCCTTGCACACCACCTGCAACACTTTTAATTTTTTGTGTTAATTTACTGTCTTTCCCTCGCACCATTGACTTAGCCATTGACTTGGCCATTCCGCCTGCGTCACCCATAGCCTTAGAGATCCTGCCTTGTGACTTGGCATTTGAACCTATACCAGTATTATTTGTACTTTGTTGGCCTACTGGAGTTGCATATTCTTTTAATTGTTTTAAAAGATGATCTAAAGTTTTTACTTCAGTAAATTTCATTTAACGTCTCTTATTTAATGACCTGACTCTTCTACTAGCAGGATTCATACGTTTAGTTCTTTGTGCTTTTCTGGCAATTCTCGCACCCATTTTTGCTTTTGTCTTTTTAATAGTCATTCGCTTTTTCATATTAATAGGCGCACTACATTGTTGCGATTTAGAAACAACACGACCTTTACGGTGACCTGATGTACACCTAACCGCACGAACAACTTTATTGCCCATTTTACGCCAGACCATTCTGTTTTCGACGACTATGTCTTTTGTTATTTCTTCTAATATCATACTAAATTAATCACTATGCCTATAATAATACTAATCAAAGACGTAAATGTTAAACCAACGATAGCAATTATCCAACTTTCTAGTTTGTTTAATCTATCTTTTGTTACTTCTTTGAATTCTCTTAATTCTGCAGTAATACTCTCTATTCTAAGCATGTCTGCAATTATGTGTGCCTCTATGTTACCGCTCTCGACATAAGGTTTCGGTGTAAGTTCCGGTTCATTCTTTTTAGGCATGTTTATCTCTTATAATAAATCTTGTTTAGTGAATTCCATATTAATAGAACTCTTAGTATCAATTACTCCTGCATTTAATACTATTCCGTTTAGTTCATCTGTTAAAGTTGTTATAGTATGCACTCCTTCTCTTTCGAAAGCAAATTTATAAATCCAACCTGCTCCTGTAAGTGACGGTGCACCATAATTTTCTAAAACAAATGCCCCGGAACCGCTAAGTTCTACGGGTTCATTCATCACAACAGGCATTGCTCTTAAGCCTATACATTGAACAACACTTTCAAAATCTTTTTGACTGTTGTCACCGTAATCGCCTGTTTGTGTAATGTCTAACGTTGTAAACAATGAATAAAATTCTATGTTGCCTGAAACAACCTCGGAACTCTCCATTGCGCCACTTCTTGTTAAACTCATTTGTGTCTCCTGTGTATTACACTATTTATCAGAAGTTGCCAACCATGGGGCCAAAAAAAAGCACACCGTAGTGTGCTTTTTAAATAAGTTGTATAAACTTAGAACGATACGTCTGCAATAACGTGTGCTGAAATATCACCGTTTGCTAGGTTGTCGCCACCTTCTACAATCATTTTAACTGTGTCTGAAGTTCCTGCTGTGAAACTACCTACTTTTAAAATTGAAAGGTTTAAACTTTGTACTGTACTAACTAATGATGTTAATTGAGTTGCTGAAATGTTACCTGATTGTTGTTGAAAACTTTTTAGGAATACGTCTTTACCAATAAACTCACCTGATGCCGCCGCTCTTCTATCTGCCTGTGCCATTTTAATCTCCTTTTAGCATATTAATTTCTTCACCTAAGTGTCTAATAATGCTGTTGTTAATAATATTTATCTAAATATCCAAAAAAAAAGGCAGTATAAACTGCCTTCTTTTATGTAAAATCTAAGTCTTAACTAAATGTTACTACTAATGTTGCACCTGTTAAAGATGGTGTTGCGCCTGCACCTTGTAGTGCAATGTGACATCCGTCACTTGCTACGTCATCTTCGATTGCTACAACGATAAAGCCTTCTGCTTGTGCTTCTGCTGTTACGTCTGCAACTGATTTAACTGATACGTCAGTAACTGCCATAACATGTGTAGTTCCTACTAAACTGTTTGCCGCTCTAACTGCCGCGTTTGGGTTTGATTGTGCCATTTTAATTCTCCTTTTTTGTGTTCGTTAAAACACTCTATTACATTTATTTATCAAATATAGGAAAAAATTAGAACTGTTTATTGAATTTATCTTAATGAAAGTTTAGATTTACTGTTTACACCTGTTCTTGGTGTAAATATTCTTTTACCTAAATTGGCACCTTTAGATATAGCATCGTCAGTGCTAGTAGCACCCAGAGGGTTTGAAACAAAAGCCAACGGATCATCTAAAATATCTTTTGCTTTCTTCAGTCCTGCACCAGGCCCTGGAATACCACCTGTATACTGATTGCCTCTAAAGTTTGCACTATATTTAGGATCAGCAATCAAGTTACCTGTTTTAGGATCTCTTATAAATGCATCACTTGGAACTTCTTGGCTTTTCGCTCTCTCTTTGTCTCTTACTCTTTCAGCCTCACCACCAATTTTCTTTTTAGAATTTTTATTTTGTTGTGACTTAGCATCAATTGTTCTAGCGATTGCTTTTTCTATTTCTGCTTTATTTTGTTGTTGTACATTTGCTGAGCTCGAAGGTTCATTTGTACCTGTTGCACTTGTTGATGCTTTAGAAAAAGCGGCATCATAATCTAATTGTCCAGCATGAATATTTCTATATGTATTTACTGCTAGAGAAATATCTTGCCCAGATCTAACTAAGTCTGCAACTTTATTTGAATCAGTCTTTACTGAGTCTGATGTAACTTCTGTTATTAAATCGTTTATTTTCATTGCTTATTACGTCCGCCTGCCCAGTAACCTGCTATTGCGCCAATTCCTGTTCCTACTTTCTTATATTTATCAACATTAGCACCGGTCTTCTGTGCAATTTTCTTTCCTGCATATCTTCCTGCTACTGCACCTGCGGCCGCTGTTGCTACTTTCCTTGTTAAACTTGTTCTCGGTTCTTTATAATCTGATGCAACTTTTAAGCCACGGTCTTTGACCATACTAGTCATAGGTGTTACTAATTCACTACCTCTACCTAAACGTCTTATTTCTTGAGAAAGTTTTGCTACTGCTAATTGCTTTCCGTTGTATCTTAATTTACCCCAACTTAATACCATTCGTCTGTAACTTTTATATCTTCCATCTGTTATCTTAAGTTGATTTTCTAACCGCATAAAAAATGTTAGTGCCTCATTATTTTTATCAGCACGTTTGCCCATTTTAGATATAAAAGCATGAAATTGTCTTTCGTTAAATCTTAATTTTTCTAAGAACGCTCTGCTTTGTCTATTATTCTTAAACGAAATATATCTGTTATCTGGATTCTTAGTTGCGTATGCTAACATGTAAATGTCAGTACCATGTGTTCTCATTAGTGAAAAATAACCATACTGTGATGTTTGCTTTGCGTATGCAACTGCATATTGTTCACTGCTGTCGTCTTGTAGCATCATGTATAAAGATAATGTATGTAGATATAAAAGGTTTGCTATGTCGCGACCTGTTAAATTTTTAAAGCCATTGGTTGTTCTGTATAACCTTGCTTCTGATATTTCTTGATTTATTAATTGTAAGTCCATTATTTTCCTGGCATTCCTGTGCCAAAGTTCAGTCTGCTAAACTCTAGTCTGTCTACTAACTTAATTGCGTTTCCTACTTTGTCTACTGCAACAAATCCTTCTTCGCCTGTTACTTCATACCCATTTTCTGTTTCTTTAAATGTTGGTATTTGACTTATCTGCTCTAACTTTTTAATAATTCTAATTTTTGCTTCTATGATTTTTAAATACAAATCGTATACAGCAACAATTTGTATTAGGTTTTCTTTAATAAACTGAACACCCTGAACTAACTTGCTATTTGCTTCGTCTTGTTTCTTTGCTGTTTTGTAGCCATCTATTTTCTTTTGCATAAAGTCAGTGTACTTTTTTACAAACCCTTGTGCAAACTTAGTTGGCTGATCAAATGCTCCTGCTCTAATATTGTTATTGACATGTGCTTTCAACTGTTGTAAGAAATCTTTGCCTATTAAGTCATTGCCTTGTTCCAACCATTTAAATGTTTGGGAGTCTATTTTTTGTAAATAATTGTTTGCATCACTTATAGCACTCATTACATTATCACTTTCTTGTTGTGTTAATGTAACTGTTCCACTCAAATCTTTAATAATTGCATCTCTGTGCCACACATTAGGGGTTTCTCCTAAACCACTGCTATCAAATCCAAAAGTTGCAGTTGTGTCTGCTAGTGTCGGGCCACCTGCATACTCTGTATGCCACACAATGCCTATCTCTGCATTTGTAATTTTAGATGCTAGTTCAGAATTAGTAGGTACTGCATAAACAATAGTATTGGGTTTGAATGCAATTACTTCTTCTCCGTTAATAGTTGTTTTTTGTAAGTCTTCTTTTGTATACAGCATGTCGCCTTGTGCAACTGTATTCCAATTGAGACCTTTTAAATATTTTAATGCTACTTTTAATTTCTTCTGTAGTCCTTCTGCAGGATGATTTTCTTCAATGTCTCTATCTGTAAAATTAATTTTTGGACTTTTTGCAAACACACCTTTAGTACCTACAAAGAATTTACCTGTTTGCGGGTCTCTGCCTGCTATTATAGCCGGCGCCCCGTCCCACTTTGTTGTCATACTAACAGGTGCATCTGTATTGCCTTCTAGCATCTCATGTAAACTATACAAATAGTCTACTGCTTCTTTGGCACCTTGTACTCCTTTATTAAAAATATGATCTTCTAGATGCTCTAGGTGAGTATTTTTACCTTCTGCTTCGCATATAATTGATGTAATAGAGGGTTTGATTACCTCATTAATTCTCATGATTCAATCCTATGCCTACCTAAAACATATTCATTAGGGCCAGGGTTTGGATTGTCTGCTGTTTTAAGAGACTTTACCATAATAAAACCTTTTCCGTAAGCAGGAGCAGGGCCTAATACTTTTGCATCAATCTTTTTGCCTTTTGATGTTGGATGATTAGATGTAAACCTCACAGTAGAGCCTACTGCTATCTCAGATGCTACTTTTTGTAACCATTCTGCAAAAGGTGGAAAAGGAATATCTGGGTGTTCCTTTCTACTTATTTTTAGTGCTTTGCCATACTCAACTTTATTATTTAAATTGCCTTTGAAACTATCTGCATTTTGGTCATTTGCTTGTTGTTGTGCTTTATTTGGTCTTAATGCTCTATCACCAGGAGTAGCACCATCAAAATTTGGATTATAGTATCTGTAGAGTCTGTCTCTAGGTAAAGCAACACCTACTATTTCTTTCCATATTTTGAATTCCGGAAATTCTCCCTTGGCCATCTGCACTAAGTTCTTTCCGTAGTCCGGATTAGGTTTGCCATCTTTATCTTCTTTATTGTTGTCAATTACTAGAGTATCCATTATAGGCATGCCGTCTGCCTGCCACTTAGCCATTGCTTTTTCATAATCTTTTTTAGATAATTTAGCAGTAGCAACTGCTTTTTGGTTATACTCTGGAACTGCTTTAGCAAGATATCTATATGCAGGATATAATTGTCCTTGTTGAAGTATATCTTTTAACAATGCAAAAGTTTGTTGTGAATCAATACCTTTACCGGCACCTTGGTCTATTAAACGATTAATTTCTTGCATTGCTTCTGCGGCTATACGTTGTGCTTCTTCCTCTGCCGCCGACATTTGTTCTTCGGGTTCTGGTTCTTCACCTGGCATAGGCGGTGGCATCGGACTGTTTATTCTAGGTTCGGGTAGTATATCTTCAGGTGCTTCAGTTACATCAACTGATTCTTGAGGATTTTTATTAGGACGGTCTGGATTATCTATACTGCCCATTGCTGGACCCATTTTAACCTTGGCGTCTTGGGCAACTTTTATAAATTTCTTTATGTAATCAAATAGTATTGGGCCTAATCCTAGATTAACTTCTTTATCTAATAAGTCTTTAACTTGTGTATTCAAAGTAAGTTGCTTAGTTGGGTTAGCATTACCAAACATTCCTAATTTATCTGCAATATTCATTCCACCTGAAACAAAAAGTTTCTTAAACGCAGAGTTGTTAGGATCTGCTCTAGTAGATTTAGCAAAACCACCAGTCTTACCAGTCATGTATCTGTCTAACTTTCCGCCTTTACCGAACGTTTTTGTTGCCTTGGCGTCTAATGATTTAGTTGTTCCGCCAATACCTACTCCCACCTGATTCCATAACATTCTAAGGCTTATGCCCGTAATGGCTTTGCCTACTCGGTCTTTTTCTCCAGGTGGATAATCTTTCAT